>ERZ825324.493-NODE-493-length-56171-cov-7.228598_pt1 | contig 56171 bp, 82 predicted proteins | sample MGYA00519859_ERZ825324 | MGnify/ENA primary metagenome ERZ825324 (study PRJEB31778, sample SAMEA3449198) | human gut metagenome | biome: human gut; feature: human-associated habitat; material: faeces | place: United Kingdom | collected 2010/2012 ...
TGGCTTGCTGGGCTCACCTGGGCATATGGCTGCAGTTCCAGAACTTTCGCCTGATATTGAGACAGTATAGCACAACTTTCCATCTACTGGTAGATGCGAAGCCGACAAATCTACTGGCCGATCTTCGTAGAATTTGTACTGCTTCCTAGGGGCCCCTCCCCTGCCATTCCACCTAGGTTTTGTCCGGACCAGGAGACTAGAAAAGCAGAGGCGGGGAACAGGCCCCGCCTCTTTGGGTTTTCAAAACGAGATGGTTGGTTTTGGAGAGAAACGGGGTTACACCACTTCCCCAGAACCGGCGCCGTCGTTGGCGTCCGACCACGCCTTCTCCAATTCAGACCAGTCCCGGTTGGGGAGGAGTTCGGTCCAGATCTCGTAAGGATTCTGTTCGTCGTCGGTGTTCATGGTGTACTCGTGGGAGTTGGTGGCCTCCTGGACCGCCAGGTAGAACCAGTCGCCGGGGTTGCAGTCCGGCCAGGTGTTCATGCCTGCCGGCAGGTCACTGTTCTCCTCGGGGATGCGGTTCAACACCCGGTTGATCATGGTCATAGCCTGGGCATGGGTGATGTAGGTGTCGGGGCGGAAGGTGCCGTCCTCGAAGACCTTGATCCAGCCCAACCCGGCAACTCGCCGGATATACTACTCGGCCCAGTGTCCGCTGATGTCGGAGAAGGTCTGGGTGGTGCCGCCGGCACCGGTATCAAACCGGGCGCAGATGGCCGCAAATTGCGCGCGGGTGGTGGGGGCGTTGGGGTCAAAGGTGTCGGTGCTGCACCCCTGCACGATGCCCAGACCCGTCATGGTGGAGATGGCGGTATTTGCCCAATAGTCATCCGGAACATCGGAATAGGTATTGCTGGTCAGAAGATTGCCGTCATGCACCTCATCTTTCAAAAGCCGGAAGAAAACGGTGGCGGTCTCCGCACGGGAGATCAGTCCATTTGGGTAAACATTGCCATCATTGTGACCGACGATATAGGCAAAGTGGTCTTCGCCGTTCAGCAGCTCAGGTGTGGAGCCGCGGTAGTTCCGAACCGTCGCGCCGTTCAGGGCGTGGCCGTCCTGCGCGTCCACCTTTTCAATGGCGAAATAGAAGTAGGTGGTGGTGGAGCCGCCGCCGGAATTCTTGTTCCACTTGGCATACAAGGGGATATCCCCTGTGACAGGACTCGTAAAGTCATATTTGGTTTGGCAGGCCGCATCAGTATACTAAAGAACGGTACTCAGTGCAATGGATATTACATAAAATTTTCGCGGGACGGGTGATTGACGGGCGCGGTGCTTGACAAGGCGGCGGGGGTTGATATATCCTTTACTGATAATAAAAACAGGGGCGGTGCGCGGTACAGGGCTGCGCTTGGGTTCCTGATGGGTGTAGAAAGGACACGGCAGATGATGAAGATCGGCTTTATCGGCACAGGGAATATGGGCGGCGCGCTGGCGAGCGCGGCGGCCAGAAGCGGCGAGGTGGAGGTGCTGCTCGCCAACCGCACGAAGGCAAAGGCGGAGACGCTCGCAGAGCGCATCGGGGCCGTTGTGAGCAGCAACGAGATCATCGCGCGCGAGGCGGACCACATCTTCCTCGGCGTGAAGCCGCAGATGATCGTGGACGTGCTCAAGGGCATCGCCCCGGCGCTCAAGGAGCGCAAGAGCGCGCCGGTACTCATCAGCATGGTCACGGGACTGGACATCGCGCGCATTCAGGAGCTTGCGGGCGGGGACTATCCCGTCATCCGCATCATGCCGAACATGCCCGCCGCCGTGGGCGAGGGTGTGATCTTCTATGCGTGCAGCGGCAACTGCGGCAAGGCGCAGCAGGAGGCGTTTTTGCGCTACATGGCGCCCGCGGGCAAGCTCTTCCCGCTGGCGGAGGAGCTGCATGCCGCGGGCTCGGCGGTCGCGGGCTGCGGCCCGGCCTTTGCCGCGATCTTCTTAGAGTCGATGGCCGACGGCGGCGTCGCGTGCGGCCTGCCGCGCGCGTCGGCGATCCAGTATGCCGCGCAGATGATGCTCGGCACGGCCAAGATGGTGCTCGAGACGAACCAGCACCCGGGCGTGCTCAAGGACAGCGTTTGCTCGCCCGCGGGCTCGACGATCCAGGGCGTGCGCACGCTCGAAGAGCGCGGCATGCGCGCGGCGGTGTTAGACGCCGTGACCGTGGCCTACGAGAAAAACGTCGAGCTCAAAAAGGCGAGCGACTGAGGCTGCGGCGGAAAGGTATCTTTCCTGCGCGGCAGGCATAGTTTGCTGTGCGGGTATTTCCAGTTTTTTGCAAAAAGTGAGGAATAGATCCTATGGCAGCGATCTCTCAGCAGCTCGCAGATATCACGGTGCTCTCGATCGTGGTGCGCATCCTGCTCTCCACGTTCTGCGCGGGCACGCTCGGCTTTGAGCGCGAGCGGCACAATCAGGCGGCGGGCTTTCGGACGTATATCATCGTGAGCGATGCTTCGGCGCTCGTGATGATGACGAATATCTTTGTTGCCGGCATCGGCGAGACGGACCTTGTGCGCATGTCGGCCTCGGTCATCACGGGGCTGGGCTTTCTCGGCGCGGGCACGATCTTAGTGACGCGCAATCAGGAGGTGCGCGGCCTGACGACCGCGGCGGGCCTGTGGGCGGTCGCCATCATCGGCACGGCGTTCGGCGCGGGTTTTTACGCGGGCGGCATCATCTGCTATGCGTTCATCTTCCTTGCGATGCAAGTGCTGCGGCGCGTGGACCTTCGCATCCGCAAGACGCAGCGCGTCTCCACTGTGTATTTCGAGATGGAGAAAAAGAGCACGGTCGGCCAGATCATCCGCCAGGTAAAGGGCCACGGACACTACATTTGGGACCTGAACCTCTTCAGCGAGACGCAGGAGAAGAGCGGCGGCCCCGTGTGCGGCACGTTCACCCTCTGGGTGAACGGCAAAACGACGCTGGACGAGGAGATCCAGGCGCTTGAAGCGCTCGACGGCGTCAGCTATATGACGCTGATGTGAAAACGGAAAAGCAAAAAACGGCGCGGGAGACCGCGCCGTTTTTCTTTGCTGTGGAAAAGTCGGGGATTGCCTTATGCCGCCCTGCGGCTGCGCGCGAGGCTGACAAAATAGCAGCCTACGACAGTCAGATAGACGAGTACCGAGCCGAGGCCGCGCCCCTCCCGCAGATAAGCGCCCCAGAGCATCAGGACGCAGTATTCCTCCGCCTGCGAGTTGATGGCGTAGTCGCCCATGGTGGCCAGGTAAATGAGCGCGGACAAAATTGTGTAGGCGACCGTAAACGGCGCAAGATAGGACCTTTTGCAGTATAGCGTCAGCCAGAGCAGAACGAGCGCGATCGCAGCACAGACGATGCTCTGGAAAAACAGCAGCGCCCCGAGGCGAGAGTCCGTTGCAAGGAGCACAAGACTGTAAAAGGTGGCGTCCCCGGTCACTTTCCGCAAGAAACCGCTGCCAGTCGTATTCTGATGTACCCAGTCGATCAGGGGCGAGCCGGCCTCGAAACCGAGGAGCGGCAACTGCGAGCGGATTTCGAGGGTGAAGAAAAGAGGGACGAGAATTGCGAGGAAGAGCGCGGCGAACAAAAGTCTTTTGCGCGACTGTGTGGATAGCTGCATGGTGTTATCCTCCCTGTATGAATTTTCCACTCGGCGCTTCGCCGCCCCGGCAGAGAGCGGCGGCGAAGCATCGGCTTTTATCTCATTAGACGTAAAAAAGCGCGCATTTTCTCGCCTTTTGGAGAAAAAACTGAAAGTTCGGCGCTTCGACTAAATCCGCACGGGCTGTTCTGTGCAAAGCGGACGACGATTTTTTGCAGAAGATGGGATTTTGCACACGGGCGGCGAAAGCGCGGCGTTTGTGCCGCCTTTATACACCTTGTTAAGAAAAAGCCGCGCAGCGGGGCGGAATCCCGCCCGTTCGTCGATTGACAGGGGAAAGTGCGCGCCGTACAATGAAAATTAACACACAAAGAGAGGAAAAATCATGAAATATGTCAAGGAGTTCGGCATCATCCTCATCGTCTCGCTTGTTGGGGAGCTGCTGAATTATTTTCTGCCTCTGCCCGTTCCGGCGAGCATCTACGGCCTTGTGCTGATGTTTCTCTGCCTGATGCTCGGCGTCATCAAGCTCAGCGACGTGCACGACACGGCCTGCTTTCTCATCGAGATCATGCCCATTATGTTCATTCCGCCCGCCGTGGGGCTGATGGCTTCGTGGGACGTCATTCAGGCGAATCTTGTCGCCTATCTCATCATTGCCGCGGTGACAACGATCATCGTTATGGCCGTGTCCGGCCTTGTGACGCAGGCGGTACTCAAAAAGGGCAAGAAGGGGGCGGAGAAGAAATGACATTTTTTGAACAGTCCGTCTTTTTCGGCGTCTCTGTCAGTCTTGCTGCCTACGGCATCGGTGTGCTGCTGCAAAAAAAGTTCAAGTTCGCACTCTTCAACCCGCTGCTCATCTCGGTGGTGCTGACCATTGCGGTGCTTTTGACGGCGCACATCAGCTACGACACGTTCTACGAGGGCGCGAAGTATTTGAGCTACCTGCTCACGCCCGCGACCGTGTGCCTCGCCGTGCCGCTTTATGAAAAGCTATCGCTTCTGAAGAGCAACTGGAAGGCCATCTTCTCCGGTATTCTCTCCGGCGTCATCACGACGCTTTGCAGCGTGTTTGTGATGAGCAAGCTCTTTCATCTTACACACGAGGAATACGTGACGCTTCTGCCTAAGTCCATCACGACGGCCATCGGCATGGGCGTTTCCGAAGAGCTCGGCGGCTACGTGACGCTGACGGTCGCCATGATCATCATCACCGGCATTTTCGGCAACGTGATCGCAGTTTCGGTGTGCAGGCTTTTCCGCATCACCGACCCCATCGCCAAGGGCGTGAGCATTGGCTCGGCCGCGCACGCGCTGGGCACGGCCAAGGCGCTCGAGATCGGCGAGGTCGAGGGCGCGATGAGCAGCCTGTCCATCGTCGTGGCGGGCCTTCTTACGGTCGTCGGCGCGTCGATTTTTGCCAACCTTATGTAAAAAAGGGGCATTCGAAAGAATGCTCCTTTTTTGCGCGGTTCCCCCGTGGTGTGCGCAAAATTTGCATTTCTCAAAATGGGGATTTGACATAGCGAACAAAACGTTATAAATGAGGGAAGAAAGAACAGAAAAGCAGCCGGTGCGAGCATTCGTGCCGCGACTGCAAAGGATACGCATTAGGAGGCATTGCAATGAACAGAGCAGAACAGGCGGAAAAGACCACAAAGGCGCTGTACGGCGGAGCGTCCGCACTCGGCGTCACCGACCCCGAGTTTGCCGCCATCAAGGAGCGGCTCATCTACGGCGAGGTTTACGCGGAGGAAAAGCTCAGCGCCAGACTGCGCGAGCTGGTCATTTTGGTCGTGGCGACGACGAATCAGACGATGAACGAGGTCAAGCGCCACACCGCCGCGGCGCTCGCGTGCGGCGTGAAGCCTGAGGAGATCAAGGAGGCCGTCTACCACTGCGCGCCGTACATCGGCCTCGGCAAGGCGGAAAACGCCGTGAACGCGGTGAACGCCGTGTTCGCCGAAAAGGGCATCGTCCTGCCGCTCGCGAGCGGTCAGACCGTGACGGAGGAGAGCCGCCTTTTAGATAGCATTGCGGCGCAGAAGTCGATCTTCGGCGACCAGATCGACGCGATGCGCGCCGCCGCGCCGGAGAACCAGAAGAATATTCAGGACTATCTCTCCGCCTACTGCTTCGGCGATTTTTATACGAGAAAGTTTTTGCCCATCCACGAGCGCGAGCTGCTGACGTTCTCGATCCTCGCTTCTCAGGGCGGCTGCGAAGGGCAGGTCAAGGCCCATGTCGGCGGGAACGCCGCCGTCGGCAACGGGAAGGAGGTCCTGCTCGCGGCGCTCACGGTGTGCCTGCCGTATATCGGCTTCCCGCGCACGCTCAACGCGCTTTCCTGCATCAACGAGGTCCTTCCGGAAGCGAAACAGTGAGAAATTTCAATAGATAGGAGTGCAGTAGAATGAAAACCTTAGTTGCCTATTTTTCCGCCAGCGGCCAGACCGCGAAGCTTGCCAAGACCCTTGCCGGTGTGACCGGCGGCGACCTCTTCGAGATCGCGCCCGAGACGGCCTACACCGCTGCCGATTTGGACTGGATGGATAAAAAGAGCCGCAGCACCATCGAGATGAAGGACCCCGAGAGCCGCCCCGCCATCGCGGGCAAGGTCGCGGATATGGCGCAGTACGACACGGTGTTCGTGGGCTTTCCCATCTGGTGGTATCAGGCCCCGCGCATCATCGAGACGTTCCTCGAAAGCTACGACTTTTCGGGCAAGACCGTCATCCCCTTTGCCACCTCCGGCGGCAGCGGCATGGGCGGCGAGGACGTTTTGAGATCCGCTTGCTCGAAGGGGACAAAGTGGCCCCCCGGCAAGCGCCTGAGCAGCCGCGAGAGCATGGCAAGCGTGCAGAAATGGGTCGAGAGCCTGGGGCTGTAAACAAAAAAAGCGGCCCAAGTGAACCTTTAAGCCGTCTGCGGAAAAACAAAAAAACGCGCCGAGCGGCGCGTCACAAGTGTTTTCGCTGTGCGAAAACCTTGGTGCACAAGCAATTCACCTGCTTGTGCGCTGTTAAATGTCCCACGGATACCAAAACCGGCGCATTTGCGCCGTGCAAGCATTTTGCGCAGCAAAATCTTGGCGGAGGTGGGATTCATTTCCATCGAGCATTTTAATTACCCTTGGGGTGAACGAATGAAATGAGTGAACCAAAAAAATAAGAGACACGCGAAAGCGTGTCTCTTATTTTTTTGGTGGACGATAGATCCCCAAATCCGAACCCCTCCCCGGAAGGAGAGTCAGCTTTCTCGCTGACCCGGAACGTCCTCGTTTTGCAGGAAGTAAGGTTGTATGCGGTAGTGATCTTGTACCCGTCAGGCTCGTCCCATACTGTCACGGAGTTCACCAGAAGGTCGATGATACGCCGCCTGCAATCCTCGTCCTCTATATCGCCTCCTTGGAACTTTGTCAGCCAGAATACCACCTGATCTCTGTCAATTCGGTAGATGTATTTTTCTTCTTCCCGAAGCTGAGAGGTCAGGTCTTTCTTTTCTTTCTCCAACTCGGTCAGGCGGTTCAGGAGAGCGTCAGACGCAATTCCCTTTTCAATGGCCTTAGTGATGTTGGCGATACCTTGCTCGATCTCTGTGAGCTTGACGGTTAACTCAGGGATACGGGTGTTCTCCTTCAAGTCTCGGTCGGCCTGCGTCATTGCCATATCGGCAAGTTCTTCGATCACCTCGTCAGTGAGCAAGTCCATCGCATCTTGCGCAACAATGCGCTCGATATATTCTTTTCTTAAAGACTTCTTGTTACAGTTCTTATGTTTCTTCCGAGAGAAGCACTTGTAGTAATTGTGAATCTCGCCGTGTCTGCCTGTGCCACTGTCACCGTTCATAGACGAGCCACAATGCCCGCAGAACAGTTTTCCCGACAGGAGGTAATCTACCTTAGCCTTACCCCTTGCGGGTGCATCAGCGGTCAGGGAAAGCCGCCGTTGTACCGTTTCAAAGAGGTCTTTGTCGATGATGGCGGGAATAGCATTTTCCTTCTCTATATCCTTGTAGATATATGTTCCAATATACCGCACATTCTTGAACATGGATTTGAAACTGCTTCGGTTGAACTCTGAGTTCTTGGCGGTACGGTAGCCCTTGCTATTGAAGATACGGCAAATCTCAGCCATACTCTCGCCGTTGGCATAGAGTTGAAATGCTTCTTGAACAATATGGGCAGTTGCCGGGTTTATGACGAGTTTATGATCTTCGATTTTGTACCCCAAGGGGACATGACCACCAACGGAATGACCCTTCATAGCTGACTCTCTCAGACCACGGGTAATCTTCTGGCTGAGGTCTGCGGAATAGTATTCGGCAATACCTTCAAGTACAGACTCCAAGATGATACCTTCGGGGTTCTCGGAAATCGTTTCGGTTGCGGACTTGACCCGAACTCCATTCTTCCGCAGCCGCATTTTGAACACGGCGCTGTCTTCTCTATTTCTGGCAAAGCGGTCGAGCTTCCACACGACCACAAAGTTCCAGAGATGGTGTATACTGTCGGAAATCATCTCTTGGAAATGGACTCGCTTCTCTACATCTTTCCGAGCGGTCGTGGCACGGTCAACATAGATGGCGACAATGCGGAAGCCCTTTCGCTTACAGTACGCAATACAGTCTCGAAGCTGCCCCTCAATGGACTGTTCCTTCTGCCGTTCCGAACTGAACCGGAGGTACAAAGCGACATCAACTTCACCTTTGGTCAGGGTGGTAGGGTCATCACGAAACTGCTGCTGTTCTTCCGGGGTCAGCATAGAGAGGTCGATCTTAAACTTCTGACGCATATCAGAACCTCCGCTTCATTTCCCGGACACGACCGATAAAGTGCAAGCGTTTCTGGTCGGCACCTACAAACTCCATATCAGGATAGTAAGGGTTGAAGGAGTGAAGCGAGGTAGAGTTCTCACCGAACTCGACCTGTTTCAAAAATCCTTCCACACCGTCTACCACGACCACGGCAATACAGCCGCTCTCAATTTCTGCGTCCCGCTGAATAAGCACTCGATCTCCGTTGTCGATTTTCGGAGCCATGCTGTCACCTGATACTTCAAGCCAAAAGCAGTTGTCATTGTCGTATTCGTCCTCAACTGCTTCCCAACCAACAATCATTTCTTCTGCAATCACCCCTTTTCCCGCCGAAGCTAAACCAATGACCGGGCGCAAACCCCGTTTCTCATACGGAATGTAGGTGCCAACCGTTTCCGTATTAGGAATGGGGTTATTAGTTTTTCCCATGAGGTAGTCAGTTGACACCCCGAAATATTTGGCAAGAAGTTGTTGGGTGGAGCGAACAGGTATAATACCCTTCTTCCAGTCCCCAAAGGAGTTCTTGCCGAGATCGAGTTCTTCTTGAATTTGTTTTTGGGTTACGCCCTTTTCTCTACGAAGTTCGGTCAGCCGCTCATAGAAAGTCATCGTGTTTTCCTCCGTTCCCGTCCACGGGAATTTTTTTCAGAAAATCACTCTTGCCCCATTGACAAATCCCGTCCACGGGATTATACTCAACTTACAACAACGAAAGTTGATAAAGGCAACAGTAATCCGAGGGGTCAACTTCCTTCTCGTAAAAGGAAATCGGCTCCTTCATAATCGGGGTATCGCCAATGCTATTGTCGTTCGCAAAACTGATTGTAGCATAGGCGACTTCCGATTGCAAGGATTATTTACAACTTTTGTTGTAATCCGAATGAAAGGAGGTCGCACGATGGCAGAGACTTCCCGTCCGCTGTCCGTGGGAGATCGTTCTTCTATCGCAGAGCAGATCAAGGATAAGGTTTCCCGGTTCACTCTCACCTATACATGGCTTATCCATCGCCTGTCGGACGAGGGACTGCTTACGGACAAGTTTGAAATGTCGGCAACGCTGTCCGGCACTCGTATTGGCCCGAAAGCAGATGAAATCCTATGCCGCTCCCTCGATATTCTAAACGAGTACGAGGAAAAGATCGGGTCATGAGTGTTTTCGTTCCTGAAAAACAGGCTCAGGCCAGAGCCGCAAGTCTGCTGATCGCACAGCGGGTTCGAGATTATTTCAAAGACGCAGCTCACCGAGCCGAGTTTGAAATCTGGTACGAACAGCGGTACGGCAAGAAGTACACATGGAAGAAGGTCACTTCATGAAAAAGGTTTTTGGAACCCTCGCATTTCTCTCATTTTTCTACATTCTCGGCGTTGTCGGTGCTGTGGAACAGGACACGATGACCCTCGGCGCAGGCATGATTCGTATGGGTATCGGCCTTGGCTGCTTCTGGCTGTTCTGTGAGCTGTCTGGTGCGTTTTATCCTGCCCTGTCGAGAAAAAGAAAAAGCCGCTGACGGAACTGGTACTTCCATCAACGGCAAGCGTAAAAGCTCAATCTGATTATATCAGAACCTATCATTTTGTAAAGGAGAATTTTATGAATAGCACGATTGCGAAACTCGCTGACGAGTTCGAGAAGATGGAGAAAACCATCGCTTCTCAGAAGAAGATGATCGAAACCCTCATGCCTACGGGCTATGTCGATACCGATACCGTCAAACTTCACCTCAACTCCGTATATGGTGTCATGTTCGGCGGTCGCCCTTCCCCGAAGCGCTGTAAGTTGGAGGACTGTTCTTGGGACGAGATCAATATGTATTCCTCCTTCGGTCTTGCTGACAAGATGTTCGAGGTCGGTGACACCAAGAAATTCCGTCTGGCTGATGGCTCCTACCTGACTGCCCGTATCATCGGGTTCAACCATGACTACGCTGAGGACGGTAGTCTGACCCATATCACCTTTGAAACCGTGGAAACCCTTGACGGTGACATTCCCATGAATGAGAAATCTACCAACGAGGGCGGCTGGGACGCTTCTTATCTCCGTGCCAAGCTCAACGGCAACTTCTTCGAGAAGCAACTTCCCGCTGATCTGAAAGCGGTCATCAAGCCCGTGGTGAAGATCACCGCAAAGAGCGGCAAAAACGAAATGCTGGTTCCTTCCGTTGACAAGCTGTTCGTTCTTTCTGAGCAGGAGGTCTTCGGTCGCAAGATTTATTCCTGCGGTGGTGAGGGTAAGTGGTACGAGTGGTACAAGCGGGAGAATACGCCCTATGGCAAGTGCAAGCAGAATGGTGAGAGGGATTGGAGATGGGAGCGTTCTCCTTTTTCCGGCAACGCCGACTACTTCTGTTATGTGTACGTCAACGGCATCGCCGGCGGTTACAGCGCCAGCTACTCCTATGGCGTGTCCTTCGGCTTCTGCATTTGATCGGGTATCTCGTAAATCCCGCCCCGTTAGGGGCGGTGAAAGGAGTGAAAACATGAATGTCAATCGCAAGGTTGGCACTGGTTTTGAAAGAGACTTATGCCTGAGCCTGTCGGGGTGTGGCTTTTGGGCGCACAATCTCGCTCAGAACAGTCAAGGTCAGCCGTTCGATGTGATTGCGGCTCGAAACGGTGTCAGCTATCCCATTGACTGTAAGGATTGTTCCAAGAACATTTTCAAGATGGAGCGTATTGAAGAAAACCAGTTTTCCGCTATGACGCTCTGGAAGGAAACCGGGAATGGAGAGGGCTGGTTTGCAATTAGGTTGATAACCGGTGAAGTTCGATTTATCTCCTTCTCTACGCTTTTGGAATTGTCCGTTTTGCGAACTGTGTTGTCTGCCAACGATATTAGGCGATACGGTATCACACTCGGAGAGTGGGTGTCCCGATGCAAGTGAGAATCTACTCGTTATACCGTCATACCTTTCCAAACGGAAAAATGTATATCGGTATCACAAAGAAAACTTCCGTTGGTCGTAGATGGCAGAACGGGAAAGGTTACAGCCACCAGCCAAAGATGACTCATGCTATTACAAAGTACGGTTGGGCTAATGTTCGGCATGATGTTCTTCTGGTTGGTCTAACTGAGCAGGAAGCAAAGTTTTGGGAACAGTTTTATATCAGGCAATTCGATACCGTAGAAAACGGATATAACATCACTTTCGGCGGTGATGGTTTAACTGGTGTGAAACGGTCAGAAGCAACGAAGCGAAAGATCGGGGAAGCCAATCGGCAGAAGAATTATCTCGGCAACCCCGAAGTTCTCAGGGCGTATGTTTCTCAGCATGGAGCTTGGAATAAGGGTAAACCCTTATCGGGTGAACATTTGAGAAAAATCACCGAAGAACGGCAGCGGCGTTGTAATAAGTCCATTTGGGCTTGTGACCCGCATACGCACGAGGTTGTATTGACCTTTGTAAGCTGCACAGCAGCGGCAAAGTTCTTCTGCGTATCGAAAGAGGTTATTTCTCGATGCGCTCATGGTGGTAGAAAGACCGCTGCTGGTTATGAGTGGAGGTACGCAAATGCGAGTGTATAACCAATTGCGTGTCTCCAAGTATGAGTACGAATACCCACTCATTGAAAAGTGGTGCAAGGAAAACCTCGTTCTCCCAAACCCTGACTACGCCAAGAAAGCTCGTATGGGGTTTTGGCTCGGTAATACACCGAAAACCCTCAGCTTGTATGAGATTAACGGTGACGATCTGGTTCTTCCGTATGGTTGCTTCAATGAAATCCTACGGCTTTGCCCCCTGATGGCGGAAGTTAGAATGGACTTTGTTGAGCATGAACGAATTGACTACGGCTGTACGCTTCCGCTGTATGACTACCAACAAAAAGCGTTGGACGCTTTGGTGGAGTGCGGTAAGGGTATTCTACAAAGCCCTGCCGGTTCGGGGAAAACTCAAATCGGTATTGCAACGGCGGTAGCCCTCGGAGCAAGAACCCTTTGGTTGTGCCACGCCCTTGATCTTGTAAAGCAGAGCAAAAGCCGAGCGGAGCAGTACATGAGTCCTTCTCTGACTGGCACGATCACCGAAGGTAGGGTTCAAATCGGTAAGGCAATCACTTTCGCAACGGTACAGACCATGTGCAACCTCGATCTGAACCAGTACCGTGATGTTTGGGATTGTATCATCGTGGACGAGTGTCACCGTGTAGCCGGAACCCCGACCGCCATGACGCAGTTCTCAAAGGTGCTGAACGCTCTGGCAGCTCGACACAAGTACGGGTTGTCCGCTACGGTTCATCGAGCAGACGGTATGATTGCCGCCACCTACGCCCTGCTGGGCGGGATTGCTTATCAGGTGCCGGACGAAGCGGTGAAAGACAAGATCATGACCGTCAGCGTTCTACCCCGTGCCACACATCAAGGACTCAGCCGTGAGTTTTTGGACACGGACGGTACGATCATCTACGCCAAGTTGGTTAATTTCCTCGCTGACCGTTATCCCCGGAATAACCTGATTGTCGCTGACCTCGTGGCAAACCGAGATCACTACAATCTCATTCTCTCCGACCGGCTGACGCACTTGGAAACCCTGATGAACAGGCTTCCGCCCGACCTGAGAAAACAGGCGGTCATGATTGATGGGAAGATGACCACGAAGAAAGCCAAGGCTCTCCGAGAACAGGCCATTGAGGAAATGCGGCAGGGGCGTAAACGGTATCTGTTCGCCACTTACTCTCTGGCAAAGGAGGGCTTGGATATTCCCCGGCTCGACCGTCTGTACCTGACTACACCGCAGAAAGACTACGCTGTAATAACTCAGAGCATTGGTCGTATCGCTCGTACATTCGAGGGAAAGGAAGAACCTATCGCCTATGATTATGTGGACGATGGTATCCAGTATCTCGTGAGAAGTTACAAGAAGCGGTGTACCACCTACCGGAAAGCGGGGTGCAAGTTCCTTGAACCTTGAACCTTTCATTTTCGACTGCGAGGTGTTTGCCTACGATTGGCTTTTTGTCTTCAAGAACAAGGTCACGGGGGAATACACCGAGATTTGGAATGACAATGAAGCGGTCGAACAGTTCATGACCCAAGAACCCCTGTTGGCAGGGTTCAACAATAAGCACTATGACCAATTCATTCTGAAAGCGGTTCTCTCAGGTTTCACGCCGGAGGAAATTAAGGCGGTCAACGATTTCATCATCGTTGGTGGTCACGAGGGCTGGGAGTACGCCCCTCTCCGTGACTGTGGGATTTTCTTCGATCAATATGACCTGATGGACGATTGCCAGATGGGGTTGTCCTTGAAAGCAATCGAAGCGCACCTCGGAATGGACATTCGTGAAACTACCGTTCCATTTAACATCGACCGCTCTCTGACTGAGGACGAGAAGCGAGAGGTTGAGTTCTACTGCCGACACGATGTTGACGCAACCGACAGGCTGGACGATCTTCGTCAAGGCTACCTGTCCAGTAAGCTCACACTGGGTCGTGAAAAGGGGCTGTATCCTGCAAAAGCCCTCTACATGACCAATGCCAAGCTGACCGCTGCTTACCTTGATGCAGAGCAGAAGCCGCACTATGACGAGCGGGAATATCAGTATCCGCCGAAGCTGCTTCGTCAGTACATTCCGCAGGAAGTGTTCGACTTCTTCGAACGGTTGAAGGACAAGAGTATTCCTGACGAAGTGGTGTTCAAGGAAAAGCTCGATTTGATGGTAGGCGGCTGTCCTTGCACCATTGCTTACGGCGGTATTCACGGAGCTATCCCGTGTTACCGAGAGGAAGCCACGGAAACCCGCTCTATCCGCAACAAAGATGTTGCAAGCTACTACCCGCACCAGATGACCTTGAACGGTTATTGTAGCCGAAACATTCCCTCTCCCGATGTGTATGCCGCCACCATTGAACGGCGAGTCAAAGCAAAGAGAGCCGGGGACAAGGCTACGGCGAACGCCTTGAAGCTGGTGCTGAACACCACCTACGGCGCTATGTTGAACCGCTACAATGACCTGTATGACCCGCTCATGGGGCGCTCGGTCTGTATCTCAGGCCAGTTGCAGTTGCTCGAAATGGCGGAACATCTTGTTCAGGACTGCCCCACCTTGAAGATCATTCAGCTCAACACCGATGGTATCATGGTCAGCCTTGATGACTGCGATGTGCCGATGTATCAAGAGATCACGCAGGAGTGGCAGGACAGAACCGGCTTTGAGTTAGAGGAAGACCTTATCAAGATGATCTGTCAGAAAGATGTAAACAATTATGTCGAAGTTCCCTTTGAGGGCGACCCTAAAATCAAGGGCGGCATTCTCGTTCGGGGGATTGCCCCGGCAGGAGCGTTCAACATCAACAATAACGCTTGCGTGGTTGCCAAGGCGGTCAAGGATTATCTGGCCTACGGTATCCCGGTCGAAGATACCATCATGAGCTGCGACCGCCTGCTGGACTTCCAGTTGGTCGCCAAGGCCGGGAGCAAGTATGGTGACGCTCTCCATGAGGTAGACGGTCAGATGGAGGTCGTGCAGAAGGTCAACCGGGTATATGCCACGGAAGACCATCGGTGCGGAACCCTCTACAAAATCCACCTTGGCACTGGCAATCCCGTCAAGATTGCTGGACTCCCCGCAAAATGTGTCGTAGACAACGACAATCACCTGACGATTGATGTGGTTGACCGTGACTGGTATATCCGGCTGGCACGGCGTTATGTTCGAGATTTCCTCGGAGAGAAGCCACCCAAGCGAAATACCCGCAGAGTCAATTCCATCAAGAAAAAATTATTAGAAATGTTGGAGGTATAAATATGGCTACTACCAAGAAAGCCGCTGAGACTGCGGCGGTGGATTATTCCACCATGAATGTGTTCAAGAAGTTGCAGCTTGCCCGTGTGCGTTTCCTCGAAACTGGCGTGGACAAGAGCGGCAAGCACATGAAGCTTGAATATAAGTATTTCGAGCTGGCAGACATTGTTCCCAAGGCCGAGCAGATTTTCCTTGAAATCGGTCTGATGATGGTTCCGTCCATGTACGGCGACAAGGCGACCGCTCGTGTCTACAATGTCGATGACCGTGAGGACTTCATTGACTTTGTTGCACCGTACACCCCCATCGCCCCCATCGTGTCCAACGCTGGCAATCAGGTCACAAACGAAATGCAGGCGACCGGCAGCTCCATCACCTACATTCGCCGCTACCTGTGGCAGCTCGTTTTGGACATTGTGGAGCATGACAGTATCGACAGCGGCGAGTTTGACACAACTCCCGCACCCGCTCCTACCGTCACGAAGAAGCCCCCTGTGACCACTGAACAGCGTCAGGAAATCAAGAAGGAACTGACCGGCGCTCCTGCTGGTGCGGCTACCGAGGAACAGGTCGGTACGCTGAAAAGTCTGCTGAAAAAGCTCATGGATATTGACGCAGAGCAGGAACAGTTCGTGCAGACCATCGCCATGAAGACCGAGGGTTTTTCCAAGATCGAAGCCGACAAGTGTGACGCTCTGATCGAGGGCGTGAACAATATGCTGGCTGGCTACGAAATGAAGGCGGCGAAGGAGGGCTAAGGCATGATCGAAATTGATTGCCGCAAGTGCGTCAATGCAGACTTGGAAGCGGATTGCTGTAAGCTCTACGGTAACAATCCTGATACTGCCGTTCGGGAATGTGCCGCTGATGAATTTGTGAATTATAAGGAGGTAGACAAAAATGGAATGGCTTGACGGTAACAAAATCCAGATTATCCCTCCCAAGCGTCCGAAGAAGCTGACTGGTACTCGCTTTGCCACTATCCTCGGTCTGAACCCGTGGTCTACGCCGTTCGAGATTTGGTGTGAAGTGACCCGCACCTATCAGAAGCCGTTCGAGGACACGATCTACACCATCGCTGGTAAGACCATTGAGCCTAAGCAGGCCGAGTACATGAAGCAGACCTACTTCATGAGCAATCTGGTCACACCGACCGACATTTGGAGCAAAGACTACTTCCGTCAGACCTACGGCGACTTCTTCAAGGAAAGCCCCGTTCTCGGCGGTATGTGGGACTACTTGCTCTATAGCAAAGATGGTAAGCCCACCACCGTCCTCGAAATGAAGACTTCCAAGCGTGTCGAGGACTGGAAAGACGATATTCCTGAGTATTACGCTTTGCAGGCGGCGTTGTACGCTTACCTTCTCGGCGTGGACGAGGTTATCATGGTCGCTTCCTTCCTCGAACCCAAGGATTACGACAATCCTGAGAAGTTCGTGTGTAGCGGTGAGAATACCATCACTCGTCCCTTCAAGGTGTCTGAGCGGTATCCTGACTTCGAGAAGAAGTATGTGAAGCCTGCCTTGAAATGGTGGAAGGACTATGTGGAGAGCGGCATTTCCCCCGCCTTTGACGAGCGCAAGGACGCTGAAATCCTGAAAGCTCTCCGCACCAACAACCTGTCTCCTGAAACGGATATGGCGGCGCTGGTCAAGGAAGCCGAAGACCTGAAAGACACCATGGAACGGATTTTGGCTCATGAAGGTATCCCGGACATGGAAAAGCGGTACAAGGTCTTGACCGACATGATTAAGAAAGCCGCAATCGCTCAGTTCCGTGACGGTGACAAGAAGGTGTCTATCGCTGGTTCTGCCTATAATTGGGAAGTCAGCCGTACTTCCACCACGAAGATCGACAAGGACGCTATGAAAGCGGACGGTATTCTGGCGAAGTACACGACCACCGAGGACAACTACCGCATTTCCCCGAAAGCCTTGAAAGAAGGTGCGTGAAATGGCGCAGAGTATGCAGAGATTGAGCAAAGATGATTTGCTCAAACTTCTCGACCAGTATGCCGATGACGATTTTGTTGGGGTTTTGTTCACAGCAGCTCGTGATATTCACTCTGACCAGTCCACCATCTTCGTATTCTATGACAAAGTAACGGAGGTTTAATTATGAAATTTTCCAAGTTCGTGAAGTCCCTCGCCCCTGATGGCGGCGCTATCTATGAGTACATGGACGAACGCTGGCTTGCTTCCCCGTCCGTACTTATGCTCATTCCCGATGGTATCCGCAGCGTGACCGGGTACAGCAACGAGAAAATGCCTGATGGCATTGGTCGCCTGATTTCTCAGGTCGGTTGCACCGAGTACGCCACGCTGGTCAAGGCAATCATGCCTGAGCCGGACGGCGCAATCAAGGATTGTGTCCGTATCTTCGCCACGCAGGACAGCACCATGACCCTTCCCATCACCAATGATGACTGGTCGCTGATCGAGAAGTCTGATTTCTGCGAAATCTTGTACGCTTACGATCTGGAAAGCGACAAGAGCGTACCGAAAGCCCTGTTGGTCAAGCAGTACGCTAAGTACCCCGATGACGAAGACCAGTTGGTTGGTATCATCTTCCCCTGCGAGTATGCAGAACAGCTCAATTTCCACACCATAAAAGAAGTATGAGCGTTTGTGGTGGTTGCCCCATCTATTACAATGAATATTTCGGTGTTTATTGTGGAGGTGGGTGCTTAGGTCAAAGCGCTTGTGCCGAAAACCTAATAACTCTCGTTGCTAATATAGCAGACACTATTACAAGATCAAGAAAGGACGATAAAACAATGGCTAAAATCGGACTCACCGAGGGTTTCACCCTCATTCCCGAAGGTACTCATGTCTTTCAGATTACCGATGTGAAGTACAAGGAAGACTTCGGCAAGCTGGAAATCTATATGCAGACGCAGACCGGCAGTAAGCACATCGAGCGCTTCTCCTTACTGAAATCCGATGGCTCTCCCAACGAGGGTGCATACAACGCTTTCAGCTACTTCGCCAAGACTGCGCTCGGTAACTTCGACCTGACCGAGATCGATCACACCGACCTGATTGGTCACTTCATTGAGTGCGATGTGGAACATGATGTTCAGGAGAACAAGAAGAAGCCCGGACAGAGCATTACCTTCGTCCGTTTGGCGGATAAACGCCCCTCTGAGGGCTGGGGCGGCGCTGGCAATACGGTTACTACCCCCGCTGTTAAAACCGCTCCTGCGGCTTCTCAGGCCGCTCCTAAGACCCCGATGGATTTGGCAGCTCTCCTTGGCTGATACCGAGTGCGAGGGAGGGCTAATTTGAAAGGCTCTCCCTCGCCAATGGTATGTTGAAAACTATGTTGAAAGTGAGGATAAGCTACAATGGCAGAAGCCTATATTTGTTCGCTCTCCAAGGTTCAGCGCCACGCTGAAATCTGCAAGGAGATCAACAATCTCTATGAGCGTAAGAACCATGACTACGGTGACAGCTTTCACCAGACCTTCGTTGAAGAAGGAATGGCGATGGCTCGTATTCGGTTGGGTGATAAGTTCAGCCGCTTCAAAACTCTCTCCCGTGGCGGTGAACAGAAGGTCAATGACGAGTCTATCCGTGACACCCTGATTGACCTCGCCAACTACGCCATTATGACGGTGCTGGAAATGGAGGTCGCTGACGATGACGCTGAATGATTATCAGAAAGCCGCCGAGCGCACTTCCGGCAACCTGACCTCGTGGGATAAGGTTCGCAACGGCTGTTACGGTCTGAACGGCGAAGCCGGAGAGTGCATTGACATTCTGAAAAAGACCGAGTTTCAGGGTCATGCTTTCGACCCGATGAAGATGGTTGACGAATTGGGCGATGTTCTCTGGTATGTCGCACAGTTGGCGACCGGCTTGGGTGTGACCCTCGAATATGTGGCACAGCACAATGTCGATAAGCTGCTGGCCCGTTACCCTGATGGGTTCGACAGCGAAAAGAGTATTCACAGAAAGGAGTACGAAAATGCCTGACTGCTTCTCCAAGTCCGAAGTGACCGATTTTCTGAACTTCATGAAGCTGCCTGACGGAACCTCTGTTGTTTCCGATGACATGATGGAGTACCTGATGGCTTACGGCTTCTTCACCGCCCCTGCTTCCACCAAGTACCACGGCAATTACGAGGGCGGTCTTCTGAACCACTCCCGCATGGTTACGGAGTACCTTCTGGCGCTCACTCAGGCCAATCATCTGATCTGGCGCAAGGCTCGTTCTCCCTTCATCGTGGGTATGTTCCATGACCTATGTAAGATCGACCAGTACCGCCACCCGGTAACAGGCCACATTGAAGAATTTAATGGTGGGCGCACACCAATCTATGACGAACAGGCGTGGGAGTACAACCCCGACACCCTTCTGAAAGGTCACGGCGATAAGTCCGTCATGCTTCTCTCTCAGTTCTACACACTGACTGATGAAGAAATCATGTGTATCCGCTATCACATGGGCGCTTTCACCGACAAGTCCGAGTGGAATGACTACACCAGAGCAGTCAGCCAGTACCCGAATGTGCTGTGGACACACCAAGCCGATATGCTGGCAAGCCATGTTGCGGGGGTGTGAAGTATGTATATTCCAACAGTTTCTTTCGATTTCGATGGTGTAATTCATTCCTACCGAAGCGGGTGGAAGGGTGCCGCTGTTATCCCCGACCCTCCCGTAGAAGGGATTAAAGAGGTCATTGAACAACTCATAAGCGATGGTTTATGTGTGGTCATCTGTTCTTCTCGTGCGGAGTCCTTTGAGGGGCAGACGGCGATTGCTGAATGGTTGAAACACTACGGATTTCCTATGGTGCAAATTCAAGCAAGAAAAGTTCCCTCCATCGTTCATGTCGATGACCGCACAATTTGTTTCAATGGTAGAGCCGACAAGCTCTACGAGCAGATTGTCAATTTCAAACCTTGGTATGAAAGGGAGTCTGAAAGTGAAAATCATTGAACCTTTTGTGGAGCTTATCAACGCTCCCGATTATAAGACCCTTCTGACCACCATCGAAGCCGCAGGGCGCACTTGCTATAAGTCCGAGGACAAAATCACGGACGGAAGCGCAGAGAAGTTCGTCCGGGGCATTATCAAGCGAGGTCACGAAGCTGTCATTGAGCATGGCTCTCTCACTGTTCGCTTCATCTGCGACCGGGGTGTGAGCCATGAGATCGTCCGTCACCGTCTGGCGGCGGTCTGTCAGGAGTCCACTCGGTACTGCAACTACGGTAAGGAGGGCTTCGGTGGCGAAATCACCGTCATTCGTCCCTCTACCTTCGCCAAGACCGACTCAACCTACCACATCTGGAAGCGGTCGTGTGAACACGCTGAGGTCGCCTACTTTGATCTGCTGAACGAGGGTTGCACCCCGCAGGAAGCTCGATCTGTCCTTCCGAACAGTTTGAAAACCGAGGTGGTCATGACCGCTGATCTCAGAGAGTGGCGACACTTCTGCCGTATGCGCTGCCCCGTAGCGGCTCACCCCGATATGCGGGTCGTTGCCAATATGCTCCTGACCCTGCTGAAACAGACCTATCCAGTCTTCTTCGAGGACATTGAGGTATGAGGGTGAAGAAAGCTGGCGGCAAGATATTTGGTGCGGTTCTGAGTGCCGCCGAGAAGAAAGCGATGAACATGGAAATCAATCGTCAGATCGTGGAAGCCGACAGGCGCTACGCCGATGATATTGACGCTATGGTGCTTTACACCCTCCATGTTCACCTTGGTTTCGGCAAGAAGCGCCTGCGGAAGTTCTATGACGCTTTCTCTGCCGAGCATGACCGCCTTATCCAGTATTATCAAATGCCGGACGATTACACATGGCTCTGCAAAGAAATGTTGAAGCGTATCGGCGTTGATGTTGAAGCATGGAACAAAGAAAGGAAAGAACCCGATGAAACTGAAAAGCATTGACGGCAAAGTGCCGTATATCATGGCTGCTGGAAAGGACTTCGTGAAAGATGAAATGTCGCTGGCGGCGGCAGAGCAGATTTGCTCCCGTGGAACGCAAACCGCCAGCAAGCTCTTTCCCAATTTCCCCATCTGCGTAGATGACAAGTTCTATTTTGCTGGAACCTCGACAAAGCCCAAGTCCAGCAAGTCTAAGACCCCTTGCGAGGGCTGAGATTTTCAATCTTCCTGTGGTTCGTCACCATTGTCGCAGTCCTGTGCCTGAAATTACCCACGGTTGAGGTTGAAGAACCTTCTCCCGTTGTCGAGGTGGTAGAGGTAGTCACCCCGGAGCCAGAGCCGGAGGTGACACCTCAGCCGTGGACAGACGAGGAAGTGATTGTACTGGCGAAAATGCTATGGGGAGAAGCCAGAGGGGTCAGCTCTGACGCTGAGAAAGCCGCTTGTGTGTGGTGTGCGCTCAACCGTGTCGATCATGGCTACGGCAACATTATAACGGTCGTGACTACACCTAAACAATTCGTAGGGTACAACGAGGAAAACCCGGTCGATGATGCTTTGATTACTCTCTGTATAGATGTACTGACCCGCTGGTATGCAGAGAGAGAAGGTCAGGTTGAGGTCGGTCGTGTCCTCCCTGCGGACTACCTGTGGTTCTCTGGCGATGGTAAGAGAAACCACTTCCGCAACGCCTACCGTGGCGGTGATGGATGGGATTGGTCTTTACCGAGTCCGTATGAAAGCTGAGGTAAGCCTATGAGCTATTTGAATATACCCGCCGAACTTCGAGGGGAAAAGGCATGGGTCAATGTGTGGGACGGGTCAAAGGTTCCTATGCAGGCCACCGTGAGAAAGGCGGCTTCTTCCTCTAATCCTGATACATGGTCGAATTACATTGACGCTGAACACAATGTCCAGCACGGCTACTATGACGGTCTTGGCTATGTGTTTCACGATACAGGGGTTGTAGGTATCGACATTGACGATGGCTTTACTGATGGGCTTCTAAACCCGCTGGCGGCTGACATTATCGGTCATTGTCAGTCCTACACGGAAAAGTCCAGAAGCGGGAGAGGGGTTCATATTCTCGTTCGTGGTGAACTGCCCTTCAAGGGCAAGAACAACCGTGCCGCCGTGGAGATTTACAAGAGCAATCGGTACTTCATCATGACCGGCGAGGTTTTGATCTTCTCCGAGATCGTTGAAAACCAGTCAGCGATTGACTATGTGATCGAGAAGTATTTTCCCGACACACCGAAGGAAAGTAGCTCAGGTACGGTCGCCCCTCAGCGCATCTATTCCCCCATCTATCGCCGCCCTGAAAACGGCAAGCTGCATTTGAAGCCTGAATACCCGCCTATCACACCGGGAAGCCGGAACCTCAGCCTGACTTCTCTGGCGGGTCAGCTCCATAACCAAGGATACACCAAAGCAGAGATTTACAAAGAGCTGTTATACGCCAATCAACAGGCTTGCAAGCCGCCGCTCCCTCAGTCCGAGGTCGAGTTGATTGTTAACAGCGTGACCAGATACAGGAGGTAATTATGAAACCTTATCAGCGTGGCGATGTTGTTGTCATTGATGTTCCCATGCTTGCCAACAGTCATATTCAGGCCGGTAAACGTCCGTGGGTGGTTGTGCAAAACAATGTCGGCAATCAGTTTTCTTCCACCAGCATTGTCGTTCCCCTGACCACTAAAATCAAGCGGCTGGAATTGCCAACCCATGTGGCTGTCACTTGGGGTTCTTTACAGCCGAGCATGGTTGAGTGTGAACAGGTGCGTGTCGTAGATGTGTCCGATGACTGGGAGTACATCTGTACTCTGCCCCCTGAGATTATGCGTCATGTGGACACCGCTTTGAAGAACGCTTTCTTCTATGGGGGGGTGTAGACAGTGGAGAGTGAGAAGAAAATCTGTCCGTTATCAATGAGTTGCCCCGAAGATATTCCCCTCTGTCCCTGCCAGAAACAGCGCTGTGCATGGTGGGACGAAGACTCTCAGGACTGCGCCGCTGTGGTGCTGGCGAGAGCGATGAAGAAAAGGAAGTGAACTCATGCTTTACAATTTCAACGGAACCCTTCTCAATGTCGCAGACATTGTGACTGTCTCAACCAGTAAAGGCCAACGAGCGGAATACCCCTTTGTTCTCACGGTTGCCATGAGAAACGGTCAGCAGTTTGCGGTCAGCTACCACAACGAAATCGACCGCATACGGGAAGTCAATGAGATCGCACGAGCCTTTGACCGCTCTGTGGTCAACCCCGTTACCCGCTACGAGGTTGAGTCCATCGTGGAGAAGTACATTAAGAAAGTCAGAGCCGACCTTCAACCCCTGAAAAAGTTCGCAAAGGAGAGTGCTGAAAATGGCTGATGAAATCACAACCGTCCCCGAAGAACAGGCTCTTTTCCAGCTCTCCAACGGTCGTTACATCATGGACGAAGCTCAGTCCAGGGTGATGTTCCAAATCAAGGAAGCACAGCCTGAGCATAGCCACCCGATTAGCGGCACGGGGTATTCGTGGGACGAGTCCGGCATGGCGGAGCTGTTTTCCGAGTGCTACAAGAATGATACCCGCTACTGCCCCGAAGCGAAAAGCTGGTTCACCTACTCCGAGGGGGCATGGCGTAAGGATACAGGTTCTCTTCTGGTAGCGGAGAAAATCAAAGAGTTCTGCCGCCTGATGGCTCTCTACTGCGGCGAGATTACCAATGAAGAACGCCGCACCGAGTACATGAAGTTCATCGTGAAGATGGGCGACCGGCGCTTCCGTGACCGGCTGATGAAGGACGCTGCCAGTGTGCTTCCTATCGCTTCGGCGGAGTTTGACGCAAACCCCTACCTTATCAACTGCAAGAACGGCACTTTCGACCTCGAAAAAATGGAGTTCCGGGAACATGACTGGAAAGACTTCCTGACTATGCAGACCAACTTCAACTACACCTTGCAGGACGCACGGTGCCGCCGCTGGGAGAAGTTTGTTGCGGAAGTCACTTGTAATGACGAAGACAAGGCTGATTATCTTCAAAAGGCGCTGGGGTACTCCATGCTGGGTATGGCGAACGAGGAATGTATGTTCATTCTCCACGGCAAGACCACTCGCAACGGTAAGTCCACCATGCTCTCGGCAATTCACCACCTTCTCGGTGACTATGCGTCCGTGTCCCCCGTGTCGATCATCTGCAAGGCGGAGCGCTCGAAGAACGCCGAAGCAGCGAACCCCATGCTGGCTTCCCTGAAAGGCAAGCGGTTCGTCACGATGGCAGAGAGCAACCAGTATGGCAAGCTGGACGAAGAAACGATCAAGCAGCTCACAGGCGGCGAGGAAATCAAGGCTCGGAACCTCTATGAGACTGCCACGACCTTCCTGCCGCAGTTCACCCTTTGGCTTTCCTGTAACGATCTTCCCACCGTCAGCGATAAGTCCCTGTTCGCTTCCGACCGTGTACGGGTCATTGAGTTTAACCGCCACTTCACCGAAGCGGAGCAGGACAAGAACCTGAAAAATGAGTTCCAGACACAGGAAGCTATGCAGGGCATTTTCGCTTGGCTGGTCGCCGGATACTTCAAGTACAAGCGGTTCGGTCTGAAAATGTCCCCCGCCATGCGGAAGGTAGTCAACCAGTACGAGCGTGACAACGATCTGTGCTTGCAGTTCCTCGAAGAACGCTGTGAGCAAGCTGAGGGGGTCAACACCCGCTCGAAGTCTCTGTTTGACGCATACAAGATTTGGTGCAAGTCCAACGGGTACTTTGCCTGTTCTGCCAAGCGGTTCAATGCCGACATGGAAACGCACCCTGAGTGGCACGGCGGCAAGGTCGTGTATCAGGGCTACCCCGTCTACAAGAACCTCAGACTGAAAGGAGTGTCCTAATGAACCGTTCATGCAATTCTATCCTCTGCCGCTTCGGTATCCACACAGCAGACCCGTATGTTCATATTCAGGTCAAGTGCCGTAATGGTTCTCACCGCTGGCAGAGCAATTATGAAATCTGTAAGCGGTGCGGCAAACGCCTAAGAAAAATCCGCATTGTAAAGGAGCGTCCGTGATGAAAATTACTCTTGATATTCCCGATGGCATTATTGCGGGGTTCTTCAATGGTGTAGAGGTCACGGCTCACGGTATGCAGTTGGTGTCCTATCAACTCAGCACTGACGATCTGAAAGATGGTAACACCGTAAAACTCCCTCGTGAACAGGAGGTGACAGTATGATTGCCACCAATGAAGAACTCGCCCTGCTGGAAAAGTGGAAGCGAAAACTCTGCTTGCAGGAGTGGCGGATAAAGCTATTGACCCACCTTCACCCCGAAGAAATGATGGTGCGTAATACCACAGGCTGTACCGAGTGGTCAGAAGCAATTAAGACCGCTCGTATTGAGATCATCAACCCTGCCTGCTACGGCGACCGCATTGTGCCGTTCAATTTTGAAAAGACTCTGGTGCATGAGTTGCTACACCTGAAATTCTCCTTCTGGTGTCAGAACGAAGATGATGTTGGGGATAGAGTCATGCACCAGATGATTGACGATCTCGCAAGAGCTTTGACGGAAGGGGACAGCGATGATGAAGCCTGAATACTGCCCCGATTATGTGGGCGTTGCCTGCGTTGATGGCACTTGCCCTGTTGCCAACTATGAAGAATATGCCGAGCGGTGTATGCCTGTCATTTCCAGTTGCCGGAACTGCTTCTATTATAAGGGCTGTGAAGACTGTGCAATCTCTGACGATTGCGACCGAATGGAGGATAAACATGAGTAAAAAGTGTGTATGTGGCAATGAAATGACTCGTGAAGACTGGAAGCACGAGTGGGTCTGTCATCGTTGCGGACGAAAGCGGCCTATCCCACTACCCCCGATGTTCACCGTCTTCATGTGCCGTAAATGCGAACACCTTCTGTATGTCGAGGAAGACGAGGACTTTCCTCAGAAGCTCGGAAAAATCGCCGCAAAATCCTGTCCCTGTTGCGGAGAACAGGAAGAAGGTCTGTGGAGACTTCTCGGTCGAGCGGAAGGGTTCGAGGGAACTGTATTCACGGAGGAAAGCGATGAAGACTGAGAAAAAGAACCTCCGCCGTATTTCTATCGTAGTCACGGCACAGACCAAGGGCAACCTTGAACGGCTGGCGGCGGTCTGCGGGTACTCGGAGATCGGTCGAGTGGTTGACAAACTCACCCGTGAAAAGATGATCTCCCTCCACGACTTTGAAAGAAAGGAGAAGCGCTATGAATGATGTAATGGAGCAAATCAAAACGCTTTCTGCCACCTTGGACGAGGAAACCACCCGCTTTCACCCTACCGGCAGACTGCTGTTGTTGGGTTCCTACGAGAGCGTATTTCTGAAAGCGGTCAAGCGCAAGGCTGACCTGTTAGGCATTGACTGTGACCTCACTCAGTACCCATGCCCTCCGTACAAGGCCGTGGTAGTGGACAGAGAAACCGTCCCGTCTGACATTAAGCTCACCGCCGAGGTTGACATTGACCATTCCTACTCACAGGGAATGTCATCGGTGTCTCAGGCGACTTTGGCGCTCCTGCTGGCATTGGACTTGGTTCACGCTAAGGACATTACCATTGTAGGCCGGGGGTCACGCCGTTCAGAACTTGGCAAAGTACCTCACCCTCGGTAACGCAACTGTGACGGTGGCGCACTCCAAAACCAAGAGTCTTTTGCAAGCCACGATGAACCGTGATGTGGTGATCTACGCCACGCCGACTATCACGAAGGACATTTCCTACAACACTCGTGATCTGGTCATCGACCTCGGCAATAGTGTTCCTCACCCTGACCGCTTCAACTGTCCTTATGTGAACAGGATTGGTCAGCTCACCGTGAGCGTGTTGCTTAACCGCTTTGCGAGAAAGGAGCATAGGACATGAGTGACATTCTGACAACTATCGCCGCCGTTGAATGGATTGTTGTAGGCTGTCTATTCTTATGGCGACTGCGCCACTGGAACCGCCGCTTTTCGGAACTCTATGACGAGCTGCGAAAGGAGATTGGTAATGACTAATCTGGAAGCGGTAATCGTGATAGCTATGGTGAAAAACAATTTGAATGTTACCGCCGTAGCTAATACCCTGCCCATGCAGCGTAATACTGTTCTTTATCACTTGGATAAAATCGAGCGAGAAACAAAATTAAATCCTCGGTACATTCATGATCTAATTGATCTTTTGGAAATTGCCTTGGAGGTGTTATAGAGTGGGTCTTGATATTGTAGTCATGGAACGCAAAGATGTTCGCTGCCCTCATTGTGGTGAGGTCATCAATACGGTGGACATCGCCAGCACCGACAGCGGTGGTCGGCTCTGGTACGACTTTCTGGAAAGGCTCGGCTACTATGTTCCTTACGAGAAGCGAACCAAGGAGAACGACTGGTATGGTAAGGACATGGTTCTTGACAACGAGCAGGCAAAGCAGCTTGCAGACTACGCCGTGAAGAAAGAAGTCTACAACTGGGATGGAGTGGAGAGCGTTGTAGCAACGGCACTTATGCACGAGAACAAGGTGGTTATCAACGCCAACTGGTAGTTAGGTGATAAAGGTGAGTGTTTTTGCAAAGACTTTTTTCAAATTGGCGTGTTTTGAAAAATTGTTTTTCGTATTTTAGGTGAGTTAGGTGAGTAATCGGGCATAAATGCCTATAACTCTCTCTTATACGCGCGTATATAGAAATAGTTATAGGGAAATGCACCCGATTACTCACCTTTATCACCTTGGCGACTTTGAAAGGAGAAAACGACTATGGCAGATGAAATTGTAGAAAAGCGTGGTCGTGGCAGACCAAAGGGTACTGGTGGAAATGCCCGACCGGACAAGGCCGTGCAGCTTGCACCCGGAGATAACCGGAAATATATCATGCACGATCTGAGAATGTGGGATTGGCCTGCGGTGGATATGACCCGACCGAAAGATGTGTCCGAGCGTATTGGACAGTATTTTCAGATTTGTGCAGAGGACGATATGAAACCCTCTGTTGCTGGTATGGCATTAGCGTTTGGAATTGATAGAAGAACTATGTGGAAGTGGGTTAATGGTATTGATAGTGCCTACATTCCCACCGAAAGCAGGGACACTTTAAAAAAGGCGTATCAATTTTTGAACGCTCAGATGGAAAACTATATGCAGAACGGGAAGATCAATCCGGTCGCCGGTATCTTCCTGATGAAGAACAACATGGGCTATGCGGACAAGCAGGAGGTCGTGTTGACACCCAACCAGCAGCTCGGAGATCAGGTTTCCGCCGAGGACTTGGAGAAGAAGTATCTTGAAGATGTGGTGGGTGCGTCCAGCGACTATGACCCGGAGGACTGAGCGACTTTCACGACTTTTGCGACTATGGCTTACGACTATGCCGAGCGACTTTGCGACTTTCGCCCGAACGACTTTGCGACTTTCCGGCGAGGGTCTGCGACTTTGACAGAGCTGCCGATCTCACCACGGGGTCGGCGGCTTTTCCTTTCTCCGGCTGATCGGCGGCGGGTTCTACCGGGGCGGCGTGGGCGCTGCCGGGGTTCCGGCCTGATCGGTTCGTTAATTGCTAACAAGTGATAGTATATGTTCAATAAGTTTATATATATGAAAATTACTACTATAAAAAAAAGGTAAACGTCTACTAACAGTTGTTAGCAATATAGATAGTACATTTTCTTTTGAGTTTTCGGACGGTAGAAAGCGTCAAGAAAAAACACTGAAAATATTTTGTGTTTAGGGGTTGACAACTGAATAAATTCAGTGTATATTAAAAGCACAAAATAAATTCAGTGCAAATCTTGAAAGGGGTTTTTACAATGACAGTTAAACAGTTAATGGAAATGGCCGTTTCCCCGCTTTACATTATGGATGGAAAACAAAAGTATTTCATTAGCCCGTGGGGCTTGCTTTATGACACTTTCGGAAATTGTGTTGTAAATGAAATCCAAACAGATAATGACGGAAATCTTGAAATCACACTGAAAACAAAGCTTGTGCGGGAATAAGAAAGGGGCTTGCATTATGAAAAAGATTTTTGATTTACCGGTTTGCGGTTCTGATCGGGCAAAAAGTTTTTATGGAAAGGCGAAAATCATTGAAACGGAAAACGGCGAAAAAGTTTTACAGTCCTATAATACTTTTGTTTGCCGTATCACGGCGGCGGGGCGGTTCGTTCGTATGTGGGGCGGTTATTCTGCTACTACAATGCGCCATGTAAATAGTTTTCTTTCATTCTATGATATGAACGGCGGCGGGAAATCGTGGTGGGATATGCAGCCGGTAGAAATGGAAAAGCCGAAAGTTTGAAAGCCATGTATAAACGCCGTGCAGCTAACAGCGTGAATTGTTGAAAGGGGTGTATTACATGAAATTTAAGACAACGCAAAAGGCAGTAAAGGCCGGTTATTCCACAATTATTTGCGTTTCCTATTGTAGTTTACAGTATCTTTTGAATTATGAAAGCCCGGTTGCCTATACACAACGCCGGGAAGGGTGGGCGGCTGATATTTACGATATGGGCGGCGGGGTTGCCATTGTAACCGGGTATGCCCCTTTCGGAAATATCCGCCCTACTTATGAACAGGTGAAAGCCGTGGAAGAACAGGCCGAAAAAATCCGCTATGATTATAGCCTTTCCTATGAACAGCAGCGGGAAAGCCTGAAAAGCCTTGCAAGGGATTTTATAAAGGGGGTTTGCAATCATGAATAAACGGGAATATTGCGAAAGCCGGGAAAGTATCGCCTATTATAGCGGCTTGAATGGCCTTGAAATCAAGGGTATTGAATACGGCATTAACGATTATGTTTATTGTGTTTCCGGTGCATGGGGCGGCGGTAAAGCGTTCCACCGCTGTAAAATCTACTACCCCGCAAATGGTAAAGATAGCGCATTTTTCCGGGTGCATGGGTATAAAATTCCGCTTGATGAATGTATTAGAATGGGGGTTTAATTATGAATTACATTTTCAAAACAACGGCAACAATGAAAGAATACAACAATAAAAAGTGGTACATTGACGGCGGTATTGTTTCGGATATGCGTATAAATGCGGATAGCGTGGAAAATGCGCTTGAAATTTATCGGGAACGGGTGGAAGAAAAGCATTATATTAACATTTCCAAAAATGCCATTAAAAACAAGTCGGAAATGTTCGTTGATACTGACAACGGCGCAAAACAAGTTGGTTATGTTATCACGGGTAAAACAGAATTTGACAGGGGCGATTATTCCGGGTATAGCACACAATATATTGATCTGTGGGTAACAATTCTAACTGTTGTTGATACGGTATTTTAATAGGGCGGTGAAAGCGTGTATTTATTTCTTTTGTTGCTTTTGCTGCCGGTGCAAATCCTGATTGAAATATTGAAATTGAATAAATGAACGCTGCCCCGGTGCTATTCCGGGGCGGTTATTTTTTGCGCTTTTCGGCCTGATCTGGGCGGCGTGAATGGGTGACGGGGGCGGGGGATATGGGCGCAGCGATCAACGCCGGGTAAGGGGCTAATGGCGATTTGCGTACAAAAGACGCTTTTCGATAGGCACTTCTGAAAAATCCGCAAAAATTAAAAAGGCAATTTTCGAGCATAAAGGTATCAGTTTAACACCCCTCATTTCATTCAGTAGACTGAAAATATTTTGTATTTCTCTATTGACAACTGAATTATTTCAGTGTATCATATCATCAAGAGGTGATTAAAATGTATATCAACCAAGCCATTAGAAGTTTGATGAAAAGTAAAAATATTTCTCTGCTTTCAATGGCGAAATCTTTAGGTAAACAGCGTGGCAACGAAATCAGTTCCAGACTAAGAAGTGAGAATATGTCATTTAACAGTGCAGTAGAAATGTTAAATGTTCTTGGGTATGAAATTGTTATCCAAGAGAGAAAATCCGGGATTCGCAGAGCTGACCAGATCGTAATTGACCAGTCAGAAGACAATCCAGCATAACTAACAAATGTTAGTAAGTGTCCATGAAGATTCTATATGTTGAAAAATAGCACTATATAGATATATGGAACAGCAGCTAACAATCGTTAGCAAAGGAGGTATCGCCTTGACAGCGAAAGAAATTATCATCTTGCTATCGAAGCAAGCGGGGTTGACGCAGGAACAGGTTGCGGCACGGCTCGGCTTCGATAAAGCTAATCACATTTCCGTCCCTCTTTCGAGAAATGACGGAATGGGTATGCGGCTCGAAACATTTATTCGTTGGTTGGACGCATTAGATGCTGAATTAGTAGTGGAGTCAATCAATGGTGATGGAGAATGGATTTTAGACGGTGATGACGAAGGAGTGACTTACAAATCATGAGTTTTAAGGCTATTAAACCCTTACTTCAAGAGAAGGGGTACCGCATTACCGATCTTACGGAGCGGTTATGGCACACCAAAGGAACTAACATTTCTCATAGTCGAGTGGCAGCATATATTCGAGCTTCTGACGAAAGCTACGGAAAGCCGGAAGTATGGGAAGACATTAAGGATTGTCTCTCCGATATGGGAGTGAAGTGGCCATGAGATGGGGATATGGCCGAGTCAGTTCCAAAGGACAACGGCTCTATGGTATGTCACTTGAAGATCAGCTTGAAAAGCTGCTGGCTCAGGGTATCGACCAAGAGCATATCCTACTGGATACCTACACTGGCACGAAGATCGACAGGCCGAAGTTCAACGAAGTTCTTTCCAAGTTAGAACTCGGTGACGAATTGGTGGTGTGCAAGCTCGATCGCTTTGCCCGTACTGCTCCCGAAGGAGCCATGTTGGTTCGTGACTTGGTGGAACGAGGTATCAAGGTCAACATTCTCAACATGGGCGTTGCGGACAATACGCCGATGGGAAAAGTCATGGTCACAGTTATGCTTGCTTTTGCCGAATACGAGCGGGACATGATCGTTGAAAGAACCAGTATGGGTAAGGCTATGAAGCGTGAACATGATCCTGACTGGCGGGAAGGTCGCAAATTAAAAGAAATTGATGACGAGCAGTTTGAAAAACTCGCTCAAAAACAAAAAGACGGTCTTATTACCGTAGCGGACTGTTGCCGGGAACTCGGCATTAGTCGGTCTACATGGTATGACCGGGCAAGAAAGGTTGGTTGATGATGGCGTACTATCAGTTTTCATTACCCATGACTGCCAGCGAAAGCTATCAGCTTATCAAGACCGTCTGTGAACGGTCTTGCACCATCAAACAGGACTGTCCGAATGAGAGTATTGAGGTTCGAACAAGGTTCCGCATGGGGAAAGGTTCTCTCCCATTTGTGTTTTATCTGAGGGAACTGGAAGACGGAACTGAAATCATGGTCAGCTCGGATAACGCAACGCTCACGGGGGCTTTAGCGGCGATGAACGGAAATAAGCCGGAAAGCGTTTGGGATTTGCCGGACAAAGAATGGAGCGATCTCATTGAGGATTTCCAAAAGGAATATCCTGCTTTCCCCTTGCAAGTTGGAAAGCCTGTTCCGGTTGCCGCTGAGCCTTGTGATGATGGCATGGGGCAGGAGTCAATTAGCCGGGGCAAAAATGTATCTCTCGGTAGAGCGGCGGTTGGCGGTCTGATGTTTGGCAGCGCCGGTGCCGTGGTAGGAGGTTTTAGCGGCATCAAAAAGGCCACGAGCCAATCCCGAAACATCTTTTCTGCTACCGTTCTTTTCAGGGTGCTTTACAGCAACGGAAGGTTGATTGAGAGAACGGTCAAGAAAAACAGTAGGGAATTTGCCGAGCTGATGGCAAAATCAAGATAAGACTTCCGTAAAGACGGAAGGACAGCCATGACGGGCTATCTGTGTAGAAATACACGGGTAGCTCGTTTTTTTTGTTGGAAAGGAAATGCACATGAATTATGAAAAACTCTCCGGCTCTATCCGAGCCGTGATCGACCGCCGACCGGGAGATGTCGGGGCGTACAGCGACCTCTTTTCTCTGTGCCGGGAGTGGGAAACCGAGGATTTCTCGGCGGCACATAAAGTGAACAAGGAGCTGCTGGCACTCTCCGCCGATCAGGTAGTCCGTGGCGGAGGGGCGAAGTTCTATGAACAGTGGCGGCGGTGTCTTCTCTTTGAAGCGCCCCATGATTTTGACTCCTTCATGACCTACATCGAACTCGACCGCAAGCCGGAAAAGCGGTTCTACGCCCCCCGTAAGCATTATCTCAGACCGATGGTGCAGGGGTTTCAAGATGTTTTGGACGGGAAGCTGCGCCTTTTGACGATTTCCATGCCAAAACGAGCGGGAAAGTCTCAAACGGGTATCAATTTTGTGAATATGATCTCTGGGAAGTTCCCTGACCGTGCGACCCTGATGGAAGGGACAGGCGATGACCTTGTAAAGAGCTTCTACAACGGCTGTCTGGAATACCTGACAGTCCCTAACGAGTACCTGTTCTACGATGTGTTCCCGGACGCACGGCTGGTACAGACCAACGCTGACTCAAAAACGATAAATCTGAAAAGCAAGTCCCGTTTCCCCACCATCATGTGTCGTTCCATTGACGCTCGACAGGTGGGTTTGTCCGAAGCCACCAATGTCCTCTATCTCGATGACTGTGTGGAAGGTCGTGAGGAAGCGAAAAACCGCCAGCGGCTTGATGACAAGTGGGAAGTGATCTCCGGCGATATTATGGGTCGTGCCATTGAAGGTACGCCGATGGTTTTTACCGGAACTCGCTATTCCCTGTATGACCCCATCGGTCGTGTGCAGGAACACGCACAGCGGGAGGGTTGGGCTTGGAGAGCGATTGAGATACCCGCCCTCGATCTCGTGACGGACGAGAGCAATTATGAGTACGAGCGGGAGGGCAAAAAGGTTTTCACCACCGCCTATTTTCGGGAGCAGCGGGAGCTTCTGAGCGCAGAGCAGTTTGAGAGCGAGTTTCAGCAACAGCCCTTTGAAGCGAAGGGTCTGCTGTTCAACAAGGACGAGCTGAACTACTTCTTTGAGCTGCCGAAAGACCGTGACCCGGATACTATCATCGCCGTTGGCGATACGGCGGAAAGCGGCTCTGACTCGACCTCTATGCCGGTGGCGAAGATTTACGGCAACGATGTGTATATTGTTGATGTGGTCTTTGATGACTCCCCCGCTGAGGTGACGAAGCCGGAATGTGCCAAGTGCCTGATCGAGAACAAGGTTGCTTCCGCCGTCTTTGAGTCCAACAACGCCGGTCAATATTATGCCAGAGATGTTGACCAGATTATTCGTGAGCGTGGGTACTCTGTTGGTATCCGCACGAAGCGCACGATCTCCAACAAGCAGACCCGTATTGAGTTCGCTTCCGACAACATCAAGAAGAACTTCTACTTCAAACACCCCTCCACCTACAAGCGGGGCAGTCAGTATTGGAACTTCATGAAGGAAGTGACCACCTACACCCGCTCCGGCAAGGTTCCGCACGATGACGCTCCTGACTCCCTCTCCCTGTTGGAGAACGAAATCCGTATGCTGTCCGGGGGTAAGGTGGAGGTCTTCAAGCGTCCCTACTGAAAGGTTGGTTTTGACAAATGTTGTGGCGAATGGTATGATAAAAGGTTAGTATTGACAACCATTGGAGAGTTTGGTACAATGATAAGAGAGATAATAGGTAGAGGGAAGGAGGTGCTGTAAGTGGGTGCGAGAGCGTTGTTTGGTCGCCGTGTGATCTATACCGATGTTGCCGAAATCAATGCCGGGAACATCATTGATGTTCTGCAAAAGGCTTTGTTCATCCATCTGCAAAACAGCGCCGACATTGACTATCTCTATCGGTACTATCGTGGAGATCAGCCCGTGCTTTACCGTGAGAAGGAAGTACGGCCTGAAATCTGCAACAAGGTCGTTGAAAACCGAGCCAATGAGATCGTGTCCTTCAAGGTCGGCTATCTGATGGGCGAACCCGTTCAGTATGTGAGCCGAAGCGATGACGAGAGCATTTCCGCTGAGGTCAGCCGCTTGAACGATTATGTTCTCAGTGAGGATAAGCCTGCCAAGGACAAGGAACTGGCGGACTGGTCGCACATTGGTGGTACTTCCTATCGTATGGTGCTTCCTGATGGGGAAGCTGATGTAGAGGAAGACGAAGCTCCTTTCGAGATTTTCACCCTTGACCCCCGCTTCGCTTTTGTAGTCTACTCCACCGCCCTCGGCAACCCTGCCATGATGGGCGTAAAGTATGTGAAGGACGAGAACGGAAACCTGATTTTCAGTTGCTACACCCGTGACCACTATTACGAGGTGGAGAATACTTGGGCGATCATTCGGAGCGAACCTCAGATTTTGGGTATTCCTATCATCGAGTACCCGGCAAATAAGGCTCGGCTGGGTGCTTTTGAGATCGTCCTCCCTCTGCTGGACGCTATTAACACCGTGGAGAGCAACCGCCTTGACGGTGTGGAGCAGTTCGTACAGGCGCTCATGCTGTTCCACAATGTTGATATTAACACTGAGGATTTTCACCAGCTTCGTGACGAGGGCGCTATCAAGTACAAGGATATTGACCCGCAGTTCAAGGCTGAGATCGAGTATTTGACCTCGGAAATGAACCAGACACAGACACAGACCCTCGTGGACAGTATGTATAACACCGTCCTGACGATCTGCGGTATGCCGAACCGCAACGGCGGTTCTTCCACCAGCGATACCGGCTCTGCGGTCATCATGCGTGATGGTTGGTCGGCGGCGGAAGCCAGAGCAAAGGACTCCGAACTGATGTTCAAGCAGTCCGAGAAGGATTTCTTGAAGCTGGTTCTGCGTATCTGCCGTGATCTGAGCGACCTGACGCTGAAACTCAGCGGTCTGGAAATCCGCTTTACCCGCAGAAATTACGAGAATATCACGGAAAAGGCAAATGTGCTGACTGCTATGCTTGCCAATCCGAAGATCGCCCCGGTTCTGGCCTTTACCCATTGTGGTTTGTTCTCTGACCCGCAGCTTGCGTACCGTATGAGTATGGATTACGCTGAGGAACAGGAGAAAAAGGCCGCTGAACTCGCAACCAAACAGAAGGAGGTTAATCCTGATGGAAAAGGAAATCCGCCTGACCCCGGAAGTGGTCAGGAAGATTGAGGAAATCTTGACTACGGGAAAGACCGTTGAGATCGCAGAACGACACGAGAAGGTGATCGTATGGGCGGTCAGCAGCAAAAAGAAATATGAACAGCCTATCGCATAGGTGATAGGAACAGCCATTACGGGCTACTGATACCGAAAAGGTATTGGTAGCCCTTTTATTTTTCCTTCCAATGCCCTCGGAGTTTTCGGACAGTCCGTGAAAGCTCAGTCTTTTCGGAGATATGAGAAAGGCGAAGACAATGGTTTGACCGCCGTAAGGCGTTGAATGGTCAGGGAAGACCTTAATCGCAAACGGGAGACAACCCGTAAAAACGGAAAATAGTGCTGAGTGAACAGCCTTGTTAAACGCAGGAGGTAATCATTATGGCAAAGATCGACACCAGCAAAATCACGGGCTATGCGGAAATGTCTGCGGAAGACAAGCTGAAAGCTCTGGAAGCGTTCGAGTACGAGGACAACGCTGCCGAGCTGGAAAAGCAGAAAGCCGCTGTTTCCAAGGCCAACTCCGAAGCCGCTGAGTGGAAGCGTAAGCACAACGCTCTGTTGGGTGAGGACGAGAAGAAGAAGCAGGAGCAGGAGGAAAAGTTCGCCAACATGGAGAAGGAGCTTTCCGAGCTGCGGGAAGCCAAGCGTGTTTCCGAGTTCAAGGCCAAGTTCATCGCTCAGGGCTATGACGAGGTTCTTGCCGAGGACACCGCAAAGGCAATGGCTGATGGTGACTCTGCCAAGGTGTTTGCCAACCAGCAGAAGTTCCTTGACGAGTATGCGAAACAGGTCAAGGCTGACGCTCTGAAAAAGACCCCCAAGCCCACTCCCGGTGCCGGTGGTGGTACTGGCGAGATGGATTACGCCAAGAAAATCGAGGAAGCACGGACAAACGGTGATTTCGCCGCCGTTGCTTACTACACCCGCCTGCAAGCCGAAGCGGAAGCGCAGGCGAAAAAAGAGTAAAGGAGAGTTTTTACTATGGCAGATCAGTTTGCTATGAGTTTCGGGGTACTCAATTACTCCGGTATGCTCTTTAACAAGGGCAACACCCGCACCCCTCTGAGTTCCATCATCGGCGGTCGTGCCAAGACCACCAACCATGTTGAGTTCGTGACCGGTCAGGAGTTCACCTCTGGCGGCGGCGCTCAGCCTGCTATCAGCGAGAGTGCTTCTCTGACCGCCCCTGACGCTACCGTTGTGACTCGTGCGCAGAAGACCAATGTGACTCAGATCTTTCAGGAGTCTGTGGGTATTTCCTACGGGAAGATGTCTAACATGGGTACTCTGAGCGGTATCAATGTGGCGGGTCAGCAGGCCAACCCCATGAACGAGCTGGACTTTCAGGTTGCCGCCAAGATGATGAAGGTCAATGCCGACATTGAATACACCTTCATTAACGGTGACTACAACAAGGCCACTGATGACACCAAGATCAATAAGACCCGTGGTCTGGTTTCCGCAATCACTTCCAACACTACGAAGATGGCTTCCAAGCCCCTCGGCCTGTGGGATATTGCCGACATGGTGAAGAAGATTTACGGCGCTCACGCCCCCACCGATGGCCTGTGCCTGTGGTGTGACGCTGTGACCATGTTCCAGATCAACGCTGACGCTGTTCAGAACGGTCTGACCGTGGTTCCCGCTGCCCGTAACATCAACGGTATCTCCCTGTCCAGCGTGGTCACGCCCATCGGCGTTGTCTACCTGTATCTTGGCGAGTACCTGCCTGTCGGTACTGCCCTGCTGCTGAACCTGAGCGTTCTGGCTCCTGTTTATCAGCCTGTCCCCGGTAAGGGCAACTTCTTCCTTGAGCCGCTGGCAAAGGTCGGCGCTGGTGAGAAGTATCAGCTCTTTGGTCAGATCGGCCTTGACCACGGCCCTGAGTGGTTCCACGGTAAGTTTACCGATATCTCTACCGAGTTTACCGCTCCCACTTACAGCCGCAGCGTCTTCATCGCCAATGACGCAAACAACCCTGTGAACACTAAGGCCGTTGCTGGCGGCTAAGAGTGGCGCAGGAGTAAAACAGAGAGTTTAGAAAGGAAAGGTGGAAAGCATGACGGACGCTGAGAAGTTGAAAATGGTGAAAGCCATGACCGGCGAGACAGACGAGGACACGCTTTCCACCTACCTTTCTATCGCCGGAAACAAGGTGTGCCGCAAGGCATACCCCTTCGACCCCACCGTGACCGCTGTTCCTGACCAGTACGCTCACATTCAGGTGGAGATCGCCGTGTATCTGCTGAACAAGCGGGGAGCCGAAGGGCAGACCGCTCACAGCGAGAACGGTATCTCCCGCTCCTATGAAGACGGCGATGTGCCGCCTACGCTGCTGAGGGACATTGTTCCCTTTGCCGCTGTGATGGGAGGTTGAGTGCATGAGGACGCTGAACCGCAACAAATCGACCTTCTGGTATCTGCTGTATGACAGCAAGGTTCCCGCCAAGGACGAGTACGGCAACGAAACCGGCGAGGAACTGGTGGTTTACAAGCCTGCCGTGGCGATGAACGCCAATATCTCGGCGGCGACCGGCTCCGCTCAGGTGGAGCAGTTCGGTAATTTCGCAGGGTACGACAAGGTGATCGTCACCGATGACCTGAGCTGCCCCATTGACGAGAATACCGTGCTGTTCATCGACAAAGAACCGAAGTATGACGAGGACGGGAAGCCGCTCTACGATTACATGGTCAAGCGGGTCGCCAAGTCCCTCGATTCCATTTCCTATGCGGTCAGTAAGGTGACGGTATCGTGAGTCAGACGATCAATGTTCCGCTCTCCGAGAGAGGGATTGGGCGGCTGATACGGGAAACCGAGAACCGGAAGAACCGGCTTCAAGAGCGGACTGCGGTCTTTCTCGACCGGGTGGCGCAGGAGGGCATGGAGAGAGCTTCTATCAAGTTCTCGCAGGCTGTTTATGACGGCACAAATGATGTTTCCGTGACGGTGGAACCCCGTGGGAACAATGTTCGAGCGGTGGTGGCGACAGGCGGAGCTACCCTGTTCATTGAGTTCGGCACAGGCGTGACCTACCCGGACGATCACCCGGAAGCCGGAGAACTCGGTATGAAGCGTGGCGAATACGGTCAGGGTCACGGCAAGCAGCACTCCTGGGGTTATTACGGCGACCCCGGCACGAACGGAGTGCTGAAAGAAAAGAAGAATGGCGGGTTCGTGGTCATCACCCACGGCAACCCCGCCAATATGCCGATGTATGAAACGGTAAAGGAGCTGCAAGACCGGCTCACGGAAATTGCGAAGGAGGTGTTTTCATGATTGATGTGGAGAGTCAAATCTACACGCCGATTGCGGAAGCCCTGAGAGCGCAGTTTCCCGGTATCTTAGTCAGCGGCGAGTATGTCAACGCTCCTACTCGTTTTCCCTATGTGAGTTTGGTGGAACAGGATAACTACACCACGGAAACTCACATGGACAGCGGCGATACGGAGAGGTTCGCCACGCTGATGTACGAGGTGAATGTCTACTCCGATAAGGCAGGCGGTAAGAAATCCGTTTGCCGAAAAATCATGAGGTTTGTGGACGATCTCATGTACGCCAAGAATTTCCGGCGTACTTCTCTGTCCCCGGTTCCCAATTTGGAGAACGCAACAATCTACCGTCTGGTTGCCCGATACAAGGCTGAAACGGACGGAACCACTCTTTATAGGAGGTAAATGAAATGGCTATTTCCACCTACAAGGTTTTTCTGATGAAGAAAGCCGACACTGGCGAACAGTGGAGCAAGCTGATCGACATTAAGGAGTTTCCTGACCTCGGCGGCGAACCCGAAATGTTGGAAACCACCACCCTGAGCGACAATATGCAGACCTACATCGCCGGTATTCAGTCCCTCGATGGTCTGTCCTTCACCGCCAACTACACGCTGGCTGATTTCCAGACCCTCAAGGCTTTGGAAGGCAAGAAGGCCAGCTATGCGGTCTGGTTTGGCGGAACCGAGAGCGATGGCACTGTTACTCCCGATGGCTCTAACGGTAAGTTCTCCTTTGACGGTGAGCTGTCCGTGTATCCCGTGGGCGGCGGCGTGAACGAAGTGGTGAACATGAACATCACCATCGCTCCTTCCACCCCCATCGCTTTCTCCGCAACCTAAGACACCAACAATCGCCGTATTGATAAGGAGGATTTATCATGGCAAAGCAGTTGACGATCAATGACCCCACTACCGGTGTGACCTACACGCTGGAATACACCCGCAAGACCGTTGAAGCGATGGAGAAGAACGGCTTCGTTGCTGCTGATGTGGAGCGCAAGCCTATGACCCTGCTTCCGGCTCTGTTTGCTGGTGCGTTCCTCGCCCATCATCGGTTCGTAAAGCGTGATGTGATCGACAGCATTTACGCTCGTATGAACCACAAGGACGAGTTGATTGCCGCTCTGGTAGAGATGTATAACGACCCCCTGCTGAGTCTGCTGGACGAGCCTGAGCAGGAGGGCAACGAGGGAAACCTGAGCTGGAAGACCGGCTGGTAAGCGACCGATCTTCCAGAAGTGAGGGGGGCGGCGGCGACCATCGCCCCGCTCCCCTTCTCGCTTACACCCCAAAGTTTTATGAGGTTTTCCCGTACTATCTTTCCATTGGCATGACCTATGAGCAGTTTTGGGAACAGGATTGCGAATTGGTGAAGTATTACCGAAAGGCGGCGCAAATCAGGCAAGACCTGAGAAATCAAGACGCTTGGCTCCAAGGAGCTTATTTTTACGAAGCGCTTATTGACGCTGCCCCGGTTCTTCGTGCTTTCGCCAAGAAGGGAACCAAGCCCACGCCGTATCGGGAAAGCCCCTATGAGCTGTTTAGTCGGCAGGACAAGAAACAGCAGAAGCAGCTTCAAGAAAAACACGATGACCAAGCCAAGGCATACATGGAAGCCTTTATGGTATCGGTCAATAAGAAATTTCAAGAGAAAGGTGGTGGCGTAAGTGGCTGACAATGTGGAAATTCAGGGGTTGGAGTTTCAGATCGTCAATGACAGTACGCAGGCGGTCACAGGACTTCAAAACCTGATTAACACGCTCAATCGTTTGAAAACCGCTACCAACGGCGGCGCAACGGGTCTGAGCAAGACCGCTCAGGGTATTCGGGAGCTTTCCAATTCTCTGAAAGGCTTGAACAGCGGTGACGCTTCGCAGAAGATCACCCGGCTTACCAATGCGCTGACCGCTCTGAGTCAGGTTGGGAATGTGAAGATTTCTTCCTCCATCGCCAACCAGCTCATGGCAATCAACACCGCTCTCACTGGCCTGAAATGGACGGACGGTGACAAGCTGACTTCCCTTGCCAACGGTTTACGCCCTCTCTCCGAGTTGGGTAAGGCCAATATGACCACCTTTATCAATCAGCTCTCCAAGCTGCCGAAGGTGATCGAGGATTTGGAAGCGGCGAACATTGATAAGTTCACACAGCAGATGACCGCCCTTGCCGCCGCCATGAAGCCTTTTGCCGATGAAATGCAGAAGGTGTCCAACGGTTTCTCGGCGTTTCCGTCCAAAATCCAAAAGCTGATTACCAGCACGGAGAAATACAACGCTTCTGCCCGTAAAGCAACCTTCACCACCGGGAAGTTCACGAGCGGATTGAAAGCGTTGAATGTCGCCGCTGTTGCAATTACTTTCCGCAAAATCGGTCATTTTATCGCACAGGCGGTCACGGAGTCCAATAAGTACCAAGAAGACTTGAACCTGTTCACAGTTGCCTTGGGGCAGTATGCAGATGAAGCAAAAGAATATGCAGAATATGTATCTGACATTATGGGAATTGACCCGGCACAGTGGCTTCGCAATCAGGGTATTTTCAACACGCTGCTGACCGGCTTCGGTGACACGGCTGAACGAGCGCAGCTTATGAGCCAAAACCTGACGCAGTTGGGCTATGACCTTTCTTCGTATGCAAATATTCCTATCGAAGAAGCTATGTTGAAGTTACAGTCCGGTATTTCCGGCGAGTTGGAACCTCTGCGGCGCTTGGGCTACGATCTATCGCAAGCAAAGTTACAGCAAACAGCACTTAACCTTGGTATCAAGGAAAGCGTTGCCAACATGACGCAGGCAGAAAAGGCCGAGCTGAGATACTACGCCATTATGACTCAGGTGACAACCGCTCAGGGTGATATGGCGAGAACGCTGGAAGCTCCCGCAAACCAGCTTCGTATCTTGCAGGCACAGCTTACACAGGCCGCACGAGCTATCGGTAACATCTTCATTCCCGCACTGAACGCAATTCTTCCCTATGCAATCGCTGTTGTTCAGGTCATTCGAGAAATCGCCAATGCCCTTGCCAACCTTGCGGGTTTCAAGTTGACGGAGGTGGACTATTCAGGAGTGAATAGCGCTGCTGTCGGCGCTGGGTCTTTGGCTGATAATCTCGATGACGCTGCCGGTGCTGCCAAGAAGTTGAAGCAGTACACCGCAGGCTTTGACGAGCTGAATGTCTTTGCTCCCAACACGGGAAGCGGTTCCGGGGCGGGTGCTGGTGGCGCAGGCGGATTTGATTTCGATTTGCCCACCTACGATTTCCTTGGTGACGCTGTGCAGACCCGCATTGGTGAAATCAAGAAGATGATTGAGGACACTCTCGCAGAGATCACTACGATTGTTTCCGGCTTTATGCTGGCGGTAGGTGCAATTCTGGTCGTAACCGGCGTGAATATTCCGCTGGGTGTCGGCCTGATGGCGGCGGGTGCGGTCGGCCTTGCGGCTACCGTTGGACTGAATTGGACTGCTATGAGTAGCGAACTGGCAAGTACGCTGGCTCTCATTACAGGCGTTGTCGGAGGCTTCCTGCTGGCTCTTGGCGCAATTATGGCGTTCTCAGGGGCGAACCTTCCTCTTGGTATCGCTTTGATGGCCTTGGGCGGGGCAAGTCTTGTGTCTGCCGCTGTTATCAACTGGCATAACAGTGACCGACACCTCACTGACGCTTTGACCACCTTAACGGGAGTTCTGGCGGGTGCTTCTCTGGCTGTCGGCGCTATGTTGGCCTTTACCGGGGTCGCAACCGGGCTGGGTATTGCGCTGATGGCTGTTGGTGCTGTCACGCTTGTATCTGCCGCAGCTCTGAACTGGAACAGTATCCCGGACGCTCTGGCTTCTCCCTTGTCCAGAGTCGGATTGCTGGTCAGCGGAGCAACTTTGGCTCTCGGCGCTATCCTCGCTTTCTCCGGGTGTATGCCCCTCGGTATTGCGCTGATGGCGATTGGTGCTACTTCTCTGGTTTCCGTAATGGCTCTCAACTGGAATGGCCTGAGCGATGAAATCCAGAATGTGATTGCCATTATTACCACGGTCGTATCTGTGGCGTTCCTCGCTATCGGTGCGGCACTGGTGTTCTCCGGGGCGAATATTCCGTTGGGTCTGGCTCTGCTGGCGGCGGGTGCGGTCACAATGGGTACGGCTATCATGCCGAACTGGAATGACCTCTCTGACAATGTTCAGCAGAAGATCAGCATGATTACCACCGTTGTCGGCGGCGCTCTCTTGGTGGTCGGCGCTATCCTTGCTCTAAGCGGAATCGCCCTTCCTCTCGGCCTTGGCCTGATGGCGGCTGGCGCATTGAGCCTTGGCGCTGTTGCTACCCTGAATTGGGATTTTGTGGTTAATTCCATTAAGAAAGTCGTATCGGTCATCACGGGTATTCTCAGCGGCGCATTGATCGTTCTCGGTGTCCTGCTGTGCCTGAGCGGTGCGGGTGTTGGCCTTGGCCTTGCGGTACTGGCGGCGGGTCTGTCCCTGTCGTATGCGGCATGGACGCTGGACGATAACCCCATCACTCGCTTTGTACGGCAGATGGCAAACTCCATCATTGGACTTGTGAACGGTGTCATTGACGCAATCAATGATATGTTCCACATCCAGTTCAACGGTCTGTCTGTTATGGGTATCACGCTTATTCCGGCGTTTGATATTCGATTGGTGGATATTCCGCATATTCCGTTCTTTGAAGACGGCGGTTTCCCGAACGAAGGACAGCTTTTTATCGCCCGTGAAGCGGGTGCGGAAATGGTCGGTGCGATGGGGCGCAGAACGGCGGTTGCCAACAATGACCAGATCGTTGAAGGTATCTCCGCAGGCGTGTCTATCGCCAATGACGGTGTGATCGCTGCCATTTACGCTCTGCTGAATGTCGTGGAAGAAAAGGATATGTCCGTTGTCATTGGTGACAATGAGATCGGTCATTCCTACGACCGCTACAAGGAGAAGCGTGGTCGGCAAGTATCTACTGGCGTGTTCGCCAATGCCTACTAAGGAGGGCTGAGGAAATGCAAAGTTTCATTACAATCAATGGCACAAAGTTTCCTCAGCCCCGCAGGGGCTTAGAGCTGCTGTCTGCCACCATCGTAGACTCCGCCAGAAATGCCAACGGCGTTGTGGTAGGTCAGAAGGTCGGCAGAGATCAACAGAAGCTCAACAACCTCTTTTGGGGCTACTTGACAGCGGAACAGTGGTCTACCATGTTGCAGATTTTTGACAAGAACTTCTTTGTGACGGTCACTTATCCCGATATGGTAAACAACCGCTGGACAACCCGAAAGATGTACCCCGGCGACCGCACGGCGACCCCGTACCATCTTGACCCGAACACGGGGCTTCCTGCGGACTACATCAACTGCAAAGTCAACATCATTGACTGCGGCGAACCGTTCTAAGGAGGTGTAGCCGTGAAACAGGTAAGCAACGCTTACAAGCTGTCGATGAAGTCTTTGCTCCGTGAACAGTCCTTTGTGGAGATTACCTTCTCTCAGGTGGACATGGCAGCAGCAACAGACGGTAATTGGGTCAGCAACGGGGCGCAGAGCTATTCTGAGTTCGACACGCTGGACTACGGATATGATTATCAGGAGTCCTATGCGGCGTTGGAGCTGAACCGGTGGGCGCTGGACGGGAATACGGTCATCGTTCCTTCTTCCGGGACGATGTATGACGGCTTTGTTTCGAGCCACATGAGTAACGCTGAGGGCAAGTTTACCACCCCTGCGGTACTGACCCGTGCTTTCAGCAATCCTCATACCTTCCCCGGTATCACCCTGACTTTTGACACTCGCTATCAGGAATGGCCTGACACCGTGACGGTTGATTTCTACCTGAATGGGACGGTGCTGGAAAGTCTGACCCTTCCCGTAGAGGGAACAGAGTTGGTCATCAACACGAAGGTCGCTTCTTGTGACAAGATCGTGTTGACAATGGGGAACACCCTTCCGTACCGCCGACCTCGGTTGCAACAGGTTCTCTACGGTGTGCAGAAGAAATTTGGAAATGATGACATTGTTTCCATCAAGGAGTCTCATGATGTAGACCCGCTCTCCCGCAGACTGCCACAGGAAACCATGCAGTTCGTTCTTTTGGACTACGAACACAATTATGACCCGGATAACCCGAAAGGCATTTATGCCTATCTGGATAAGAAATCACCGATTTCTCTCCGATACGGTTATATGCTTCCCACGGGTAAGGTCGAGTGGCTGAAAGCGGACAAGTATGTGCTGAACAGCAAACCGAAAGCTGCCAAAAATCAGGCTACCTTTACGGGTACAGGTCTGGTTGGAAGTATGACCGGAACCTTTTACAAGAGCAAGCTCGGTTCCAAAAACTTCTATGACATGGCTGAGGAAGTGCTTTTGGACGCAGACCTGACGCTGACAGCGCAGGGTACGCACCCATGGGTGATTGACCCAACCTTGAAGCAGATGTTCACTACAGCGGCGCTTCCTATTGACTCGCACATGAACTGTCTGCAACTGATCGCTCACGCCTGCCGCTGCCGCCTGTTTACAGACGATGACAATATTATTCACATCAAGCCTTTTGGTGTGACTGTGGTTGGTATTTACAGCGGCGTATGGGCGGATAACGGTCATTTGTGGTACAGCGAGTGGGACACTGTTGACCGTGGCAATAAGGTCGGCAACACCTATGCGGCGTTGGAACTGAACCGCTGGACACTGGACGGTGGAGATCAGGTCATTGTCGAAGACATCGACCCCTCCGGTCGAGGGTTTATCAGTGAAGCGATGACTGCGGCAGATGGCACTTATACCACGAAGCCGACCTTCACCAAGACCTTTGATGTTTCTCACGACCTTCCCGTGTTGGCTCTCCGCTTTGATACCCCCTTGGACGAGTACCCCACCTCTATTCAGGTAAAGTATTACGCCGGGACGAAGCTGCTGGACACGCAGACTGTGAAGGGTATTACTTCTGCGGAGGTATTTATCAACAGCGAAGCAGCGATTGACTGTACCAAGATCGAGGTAACGATGGACGGTGGCCTGCCGTACCGCCGTATGCGGGTGAGCAAGCTCTACTACCGTGAAACGGACTTCACGCTGGATTTTGACTCGATTGATAAGGACTCACAATCCATCGCAAAAATCGACCAGCTCAAAGCGGTGTCTGTCGCTAAGTATGCGTACACGGCGGCAAATGATACCACCAAACTTTTCGAGGGAACGACCATCGAAACTCAGCTTCATGTCGAGTTCTCTGGTCTTGCACAAGATGTTTCTATCTCTGTTTCTGGCGGCTCGTTGGTGTCTTCCAACATTTACGCCAGAGCTGCGGATTTGGTGTTATCCTCCGGCACTAAAACCGTAGTTGTTACCGGCAAAACTCTGTCTGAGAACTCGGTGGTCGTTTCCTATCCCGTAGCTCTCGATGGAGAAATCGACAAGGAGGAAAACCCCCTTATCACCAACGATACGATGTGCGCCGCTCTTGCCGATCAGGTGAAAAAGTATCTGCAAATGAGAAACACCTATCAGACAAAGTACCGTGGCAATCCTGAGTTGGAAGTGGGCGATGTGATTGGCTTGCAGACGCTCTACACCGATGAAATGGACGCATTGATCTTGGTGGACGAGATCACATTTAACGGCTCTCTGAGCGGAAAGTTGAAGGTGAAAGGTCTGATATGAGCATTATTGATAATCTCGTCTATGACCGCACACAGGCCGATGTAGACAGGGTTTTTACCCTGAAACACAAAATCCTCACGGAAGGGCTTTCGAGCCTTTCCGCTGAGGAAAAGGCCGAGTACATGGCTGGTATGAAGGGTGCTTACAATTACGGGGACATGAACCGTGTGGGGCAGGCGGTAGCCTATATCGCCAACCGCATGACTTCTCTCCCCGGACAGTTGGCGGCATACCGAGCGGAGAAAGGAGTCGCTGATGACCCGATCTATCAAGTTCCGTATGACCCTTCCTCGGTGGTGGTTGCGGCAAAGACGAATTGGGCGATGGGTGATACGCCCACCCAATCTCTCGTGAAAGCCTACTTGAACAACCTGACGGTTCTCCGAAAGCAACTCACACTTCCCCCGGACGCACCACTGGTTCCGAGCAGTCTGGACAATCTCACTTTTTCCACGGCAAACAACATTGAATATCTCCTGTATATCATCGACACAACACTGACCAAGGTGGAAACCGAACTGTATTCCAAGATCGACCGCACGGTGGACGCTTTCGCCTATGTTGGCCTGTATAACTGCGGAGAGTAAGGAGGAAATTTCATGAAAGATACTGTCATCAAGGGCAACGGTAAGTCCCGTTCTATCAAGGCTCCTACCGATATGCCTGCAACCTTCGAGGAATGGCGCACACAGCTTCTCGCCGGAACCGCCACCCTCGACATTGGTCTGAACGCCGCAGGCTGTGATGTGGTCGGCACAGCCATGAGCAAGGCAAATCTGCTGTCCGACACCACCAAGTCGGCACTGGAACTGAGTGGCAGCGACCCCACGGTGAATGACGCTCTGTATGCTCTGAGCCAGAAGGGTTCTCCTGCCGAAGTTCATGTCATGGCAGACAGCGGTACAACCGTTACCATGAGCAAAGGGGGTAAAACGCTGACCACAACGGCACAATCGAATGGTTATGCCGTGCTTTATCCGACCGAGCTGGGTGATTGGACTATCGTGTATGTTTTCGACGGTAGTCAGAAGACCAGAGTTTATACGCTGGAAGTCATCGGTATCGTGTATATTTACCCCTTTGTGGTGGGCGACACTTTGAACGATACCACTTGGGACAACATCGCAATCGTGTCTAAATTGGGAAAGGCACAAGATTATTGGAAGGTAGGCGACACCAAAACGGTTGCCGTTAATGGGGTCAACTACCAGTTCCAGATCATCGGTTTTGACCACGACACTCTGACCACCGCAGACGGTAGCCGCACCAAGGCTGGTATCACCTTCCAGTTGGTCGATTGTTTGAACACGACCTATTCCATGAATGGCTCCAATACAAATAGCGGCGGTTGGAATGGTTCCACTATGCGTACTTCCACAATGACAACACTGCTGAACCAGCTTCCTGCTGCTTTGAAGAATGTTTTGAAGTCTGTAAACAAGCTGTCTGGCACAGGCGGCGAGTCTACTTCTGGAACGCAGACCACCCACGACAAGCTGTTTCTTTTGTCCGAAGTAGAAATCTTCGGCACTACAACTTATTCTGTACCCGGCGAAGGTACTCAATATGCGTATTACAAAGCCGGAAACAGCAAGGTCAAAAAGGTCAATGGTTCTGCGTACTACTGGTGGGAGCGTTCTCCTCGTTCCGGCGTCACCAACGACTTCTGTAGTGTGTACAACTCCGGCGTCGCCAACTGTAGCAGCGCCAGCTTCTCCTGTGGCGTGTCCTTCGGCTTCTGCGTTTAATCCCCGGTTTCATCAACACCAATCCAGCCCCGTCAGGGGCGGTGTAAGAAAGGAATGTTGGCGTGTCAGTCATCAAAGCTATGCGTGGCGAAAGCTCCATGCAGTTCATCGAAACCGCCAGACGGTTAGAGCTTCACGCTTTCTCCGTCTGCACCAAGGCTCCTAAAAGATACGCACCTCTGCTGACAAACCGTATCTTCGAGCTGGCTTCCACGGTTCACGAGGAAGTCCGAGCGGCGAACAACATCTATCCGCACAATCAGCATGAAGCGCAAATGCGGCGAGATCACCTGATTAACGCCAACATCGCCCTTCAAAATCTCAGCCCGAAGCTGACTTTGCTCTATGACGCTATTCTCCAAAACCCTGAAAAATGTCCGTGGATTGACCACGCTATGAAGGAATTTGGAGAGTACATCACGGACGAAGCACAGCTTATCTCCAAGGTTCGGAAAGCTGACCACGAGAGGTATAAAGACCTCCCGGCATGAGTTTTTCATTGGGTCAAGCCCTGTAATTGTTACCGTTTCTGCGAACAACTGGTGGGAGCGTTCTCCTAATTCCGGCAACACCAACAACTTCTGTAATGTGAACAACAACGGCAACGCCAACAATAACAACGCCAGCAACTCCAATGGCGTGTCCTTCGGACTCTGCAACTTCGCATAGGTCAGTCGTAGTAACCCCTTTGGGCGAAATCAGTACCTTTTGCAGAGGGAGGGCTTGTTCCCGGCTACCAAGCCAAAACACCCCGTCCGATGTAGTCAGCAGGACGCTTCTTGCATGGTGAGCGATTGTACGGTAGCTCATTTCATGGCTGGTACTACAAGCAGTTAGAACCCGTACCCGACAATAAGACTGTACGGAGGGGAACCTTCTATGACAAGTGAAGAACGGAGAGAAGCCCGTTATCAGCGCAGGAAAGCCAAGCGGGACGAAGCTCGTCTGCGGCGAAGCAAAGAATGTGGTGATTTCGATGAAGTCTTTTCGTTCAGACACCTTTACCTTTCCGGGAAGAAATGCTGTAAGGGTGTCTACTGGAAAAACTCAACTCAGCGGTATATCGGCAATATCATTCCGATCATCGCAAAGACCCATCGTGAACTGCAAAACGGAACCTTCAAGCACCGTGGTTTTCACGCTTTCACCATCATGGAGCGAGGGAAGAAACGGTATATCCGATCAGTCCATATCACGGAACGAGCGGTTCAAAAGTGTCTGTGTGACTACTGCTTGGTTCCCATCTATTCGGCCTGTTTCATCTATGACAACTCAGCCAGTTTGAAGCACCGAGGTATGGACTTCGCCCTGCGCCGTATGACCTGTTACCTTCAACGGCATTACAGGAAGTACGGTCTGGAAGGAGGGGTTCTGCTTTACGATTTTCACAGCTTCTTTGACTCAGCTCCACACGAGCCGCTGTTCCGTGAAGCCGACCGCAGACTTCATGACCCGAAAATCAGAGAGCTTGCGAACAGCTTTATTACGGACTTCGGTTCTGTGGGCTTGGGTCTTGGCAGTCAGGTGTCTCAGACGAACGCCCTCATGCTTCCCAATATGATCGACCACTATTTCAAAGAGGTCTGCCGTATCAAAGCCTATGAGCGATACATGGACGATGGCGTGGCAATCAGCCCTGACATTGATGACCTGTATCTCTGTAAGGACGGGTTAAAAATTATCTGCGAGAAGTGCGGTCTGGAACTGAACTTGAAGAAGACAAGGGTTATTCCCCTGAGAGATTATTACCGCTGGTTGAAAACGAGGTTCATCATCACACCGACCGGCAAGGTTGTTCGGAAGATGAACAGGGACTCAACAAAAATCGTTCGACACAAGCTCAGGGCTTTCCGAGGAAAGCTCGACCGGGGCGAAATGACCTTGGCTGACATTCGGTGTTCCGTGGACTCCTACAACGGTCACATGAAACGAGGTCACAGCTTCAAGGTGCGGCAGCGCACCAATCAATATTTCAAATCATTGTACGGGTTCTACCCGGACGAGAAAGGTTGGAAAAGCCATGTATAAAATCATCAAGAAGGACGCAGTTCTCGGCATTGTGAGCAATCTAACTTGGGTATGTATGCAGGAAAACGGCTGCTACGGCCTGACGGTCGAGGACAATGCACAGGGTATTGCCTTGAACGGTACCGTGTACCATGTCAACGGACACCCCGAACTGGACGGTGCTGAAACGGTTTCGGTCGAAGAAGTGGACGATGGCGTTTACGCTTCCAGTCTGACCGCTCTGCTGACTGACCCGAACGACATTCGTAATTCTGAGCAGTTCCGCAAGGCTGTTCAGATGTTCGCCAAAAGCCTTGACGAAGACTCTGCGATGGTGGTTGCAACCATCTATGACCCCTATCAGGTCGGTCATGCCTATGCTGTTGGTGATTATTTCACCTACGGTGTGAACGGTGTAGGCGACCCGCAGCTCTACAAGGTAGTACAGGCGCACACTTCCCAAGCAGATTGGAAGCCTGACGCACTTCCCGCTCTCTACACGCCGATTGGCCTGACCCCCTCCGGCTACCCTGTGTGGACTCAGCCAACAGGCGCTCATGACGCTTACAACAAGGGTGACATCGTGAGTTACAACGACAAGCTGTACCGCAGTCTGATTGACGGAAATGTGTATTCCCCGGACGCTTATCCCGCTGGCTGGGAAGAATACACCGGCAAGTAAAAAAGGGGGGGGGCAGGGCATGAGTGACGCAATTCTGGTCGCTATTATCACGGGTGGTTTGAGCCTGCTTGGTATCATCTACTCGTCCGGCAAGTCTGCCAGCAAGGTTGACGCAAAACTGGACAAGCAGCAGGCGGTCATCGAAACCAAGTTGAACGAACTAACCCGTGAAGTGCGGGAACACAACAATTTCGCAAGGCGTGTGCCTGTGGTTGAAGAACAGATCAAGGTCATCAACCACCGTATCGAGGATTTGGAGGGCTTTCACAAGCCTGCATGACCCGAAAGTAAGGTGATAAAGGTGAGTAATCGGGTCAAAATCCCTATAACTTTCTCTTAGTATGCGTGTATAAGAGGGAGTTTATAGGAAAAACGCCCGATTACTCACCTAACTCACCTAAATTAAAAATTGGAGGTAAAAATTATGCTCGAAACCATTTTGCACAACCTGACGAACATTGGCTGGGCGATGCTGATTTTTCTGTGTGCCTACCTCTCTAATGTATCTTTTTCTCTGTATTACAACATCAAAATCCTGCTGGAACCGTTCAGCAAGGAAAAGCTGATAAACTCAGGATTGAAGATCGCCGCTTTTGTCTGCGGTCTGACCCTGCTGTGTGTGGCTATTACCACGTTGCCGCTGTTTGCGGATATGGTCGGGTGGGAAATTCCGGCTGAGTATGTGGATATTTTCAGCAATTTGGTGATTATTGGTGCGGTACTTATGGTGTCCTGTAAGTACATCACAGAAGCATTTACGAAGTTCAAGGCCATTTTGGACGCTACCAAGGAGGGCAAGAGCTATGATGAAATCAAGTGAACTGGTCGCCAAGGTCGTTGATATTGCCAAGCACTATAAGACCCTGTATGTCATGGGGTGCTTTGGTGCGCCGCTGACCGACACAAACAAGTCTCGGTATATCAAGAACCACCCCTACAACATGGCGGCAGCTCGTACCTCTATGATTATGGCGGCGACCCCTGACACCTTCGGCTTTGACTGTGTGAACCTTATCAAAGCCGTTCTGTGGGGCTGGACTGGTGATAAAACCAAGTCTTACGGCGGCGCAAAATACGCCGCCAACGGCGTACCTGACGAGGGCGCTGACACCATGATTAAGAGGTGCAAGGACGCTACTGCTTCCGGGTGGGACAAGGTTGACCCCGGCGAAGTGGTGTGGACTACGGGACACATCGGCGTGTATATCGGAAACGGTCTGGCGGTCGAGTGTTCCCCTCGTTGGGCGAACAATGTGCAGATCACCGCTGTCGGCAACATCAGAAAAAAGAACGGGTACAATATCCGTATGTGGAAGAAGCACGGACACCTCCCCTATGTGACCTACGACAAAACCGTGACCCCCGCACAGCCCGAAATGGTCAAACCCGTTCCTACCACCGAGGTCAAGGCGAAGGGTGTTGCTCGGTCTTTCAATAAGGCTGTGGCAGGCACTTACACCGTGACCGCTGGCGCTGGCCTGAATGTCCGTGACGCTGCCGGGACGGACAGTAGAGTGCTGGTGACAATCCCCAAGGGAACCACCGTCAAGAACTACGGCTACTATACCGTTGTAAACGGTGTTAAATGGCTCTATGTGGCGTTCTCGCACAAGAGGGTAAATTATACTGGCTTCGTGCATGAACGCTTCCTGAGTCGCTGAGAGGGCTTCCTATGGGTGGTAAACGAGTGCAACCTAAGCCGAAGAAGAAAAGAATGAGAAAGCGTACAAAGTTCACGATCTTGTCCATCTTCAATCTGACTTGGTACGCTGTTGTGGTTCTGATTTTGAACGCCTGCGGTCACACAGTTGACACAGAATTGACGGTCGGCTGGTTTGCGGCTTGGACTGCTGAACTTGCCATTCTGTACGGCATTAAGGTCAAGTCAAAAGAAACCTCAGACGAGGACGCTCAGGGATAAAAAAAAGACACTCCCTACCGATTAAGGTAAGGAGTGTCTTTTGGTTTGAACGAACACCGTTCCCCACACAATGTAGGGTTCGGATATGCGTCCAATGGTGGACCTGAAGGGATTCGAACCCACGACCTTACGGATGCGAACCGTACGCTCTCCCAACTGAGCTACAGGCCCAAATAGCAATGCTGGTCTCCCAGCGCGGATTATCATAACACACTTTTTTGAATTTGTGAAGCCCCTTTTTCATTTTTCTGTTGATATTTTTTCTGAAATATAGTAGAATACCATTTGTTCAACAACTCCTCCGCATACAGCTGCGGAACCGGTCTTGCGCAATGGGTACCTGCGAACCATGTCAGGCGGGGAACCGAGCAGCATTAAGCGGGACCATCCATGTGCCGCAAGGACGCCGGTTCCGCAGCTGTATACGGGGGAGTATTTCTATTGTAAGGGAGGGCTGCGGATGTATCAGGCGCTTTACCGCAAGTGGCGTCCCAAAACATTTGCCGACGTGGTCGGTCAGGAGCATATCACCGAGACCTTGCAGCGCCAGGTGGCGGAGGGGCGGCTGTCGCACGCCTATCTTTTCACCGGCACGCGCGGCACGGGCAAGACGACCTGCGCCAAAATACTTGCGCGCGCGGTCAACTGCGAGCATCCGGAAAACGGCAACCCCTGCAACCGCTGCCCGAGCTGCCTTGGCATCGAGAGCGGGCGGCTGCTCGACGTGGTCGAGCTGGACGCGGCGTCGAACAACGGCGTGGACAGCGTGCGCGCGCTGCGTGACGAGGCCATCTATTCGCCCGCGCAGGTAAAAAAACGCGTGTATATCATCGACGAAGTCCACATGCTTTCGACGCCCGCGTTCAACGCACTGCTCAAGATCTTGGAGGAGCCGCCCGAGCATCTGATGTTCATTCTGGCGACAACGGAGCTGCACAAGGTGCCCGCGACGATTTTGTCGCGCTGCCAGCGCTTTTCATTCCGCCGCATCCAGCCGAAGGATATCGTGGGCAGGCTCAACTACATCGCGGGGCAGGAGAATATCGACTTAAAGGAGGACGGCGCGGCGCTGCTGGCCCGACTGTCGGACGGCGCGCTGCGAGACGCGCTGAGCCTTCTTGACCAGTGCGCGGCCGCGGGCGGCGCGATCGACGCGAACGCCGTGCTCGACGCGCTGGGTTTGGCCGGAAACGTGCAGACCGCACAGCTCATGTCGCTGATCCTGACGCGCGACGCGCGCGGGGCACTCGAGCTTCTCGGCAAGCTCTACGACGGCGGTAAGGATGTGGGCGCGGTGCTCGGCGAGCTCTCGACCCTCTCGCGCGAGCTGCTCATCAGCGCGACGGCGGGGGAGGGCGGCGAGAGCTTACTCAGCGGCGCTTATGACGCCGCAACGCTCCGAAACCTGCGCGCGCAGGGGACGAGCGCACGCTTCATCCAGCTCTGTACGATCTTGCAGGAGACGGCGGCGCAGCTCCAGTTCAGCGTAAACCGCCGCACGGACGCAGAGCTCTGCATTCTGAAGCTCTGCGACGAAACGCTCTCCGGCGACCTGGCGGCGCTCGGCGCGCGCATCGCGCGGCTCGAAGAGCAGATCGCCGCGGGCGTGCAGTTCGCAGCGAAGCATCCCGCATCCGCACCGGCGAGCGCACCCACTCCCGCGGCGGTACAGACGGTCACACCTACACCGGAAAAGGCCGCGGAAGCGCCCACAGAGAGCGCAAAGCCCGCCGAGGAAGCGCCGCTTCCGTGGGACGAGCCGCCGCTGCCCGACGACTATGACGCACCGCCGCCCTACGGCGAGCCGGTCGCGCCCGCACCGAAGGCCGCAGCGCCGAAGATAGCAGCAGCACCCGCGCCCGCGCAGGAAGCGCCTGCGAGCGGCGATGATGAGATCTTCTACCAGCTCATGGAGAGCTACAAAAACCGCCTGACGCCCGACAAGCGCGCGTTCATCGGCATGGCGCAGGGCGATGTGAAGGATGACCTTCTCACCGTCTACTGCTCGACCGAGGTGCAGAAGTCCATGCTCGACCAGAAGGTCGTGACGGACGTTTTGCAGGAGGTCACGTCCCGCGCAGTCGGACGGGAGATCCGCGTCCGCTTCCTCGTAGGCGAGCGTCCGGGCGAGAAAAAGCGCGACAGGATGCAGGACCTCCTGCGCATGGGCAGTAAATTCGACAATTTTACAGTAAAATAAAAGGAGACAACAACGATGGCAAAGGGTTACAGCGCACGCCGCGGCTTTTCCAACGGCAGCGGCCAGATGCTCAAGCAGCAGCAGATGCAGCAGCAGATCATGAAGATGCAGGAGGACATGCAGAAGGCGCAGCAGGAGGTCGAGGAGAAGACCTTCTCGGCGAGCGTCGGCGGCGGCGTCGTCAGCGCCGAGGTCAACGGCAAGAAGGAAGTCACGAACATCACCATCAAGCCCGAGGCGGTCGACCCCGAGGACGTGGAAATGCTCCAAGACCTCATCATTTCCGCCGTGAACGAGGCGCTCCGCCAGGCCGAAGAGGCGATGGACGGGAAGATGAACGCGCTGACGAGCGGACTCGGCCTCAGCGGGTTTGGATTCTGATTTTTCCTTTTCAAGCAAAAACAAAGCCCGCGTCGCGGGCGGGAGTTTTCCGCACTGTGCGGAAACGGGCAATAAAGGGGGTATTCTCTTTCCGAAGAGAATACCCCCTTTAAATCCCCCAGAGAAAGGCGAGGGGAGTTCCCCTCGACCCCCGGCATTGGCAGTTTGTAGCTTGAAGAGCTGCACGCGCTGCGCAATCAGGTGCGGTGTACATGGCTTCGCCATGAATCCGTGCGTTTCGTCACCGTTTTGC
>ERZ825324.497-NODE-497-length-55915-cov-4.404816_pt1 | contig 55915 bp, 40 predicted proteins | sample MGYA00519859_ERZ825324 | MGnify/ENA primary metagenome ERZ825324 (study PRJEB31778, sample SAMEA3449198) | human gut metagenome | biome: human gut; feature: human-associated habitat; material: faeces | place: United Kingdom | collected 2010/2012 ...
CATAGTAGTATTGAGCACGTAAGGCTAAAGCTTCTCCCAACAGATAGGCCATATCGGCGTTCTTATCAGGATTACCATAATTTCGGATACCATCGATACAACAGTTCGCCACCTCTATACCATTAAAGAAACAGGTGTACGAGTTGACACTGCTACCAGACCCCATCCAACCATTGGCTTGAAAAGCACCATAAGAGCATAGTGAAGCCTTTTCATCGGAATTTGGACTGGCCAGATCGTAATATACCTCTGCATCAGTATTCATACCATAATAAGGCATATAACGCGCACGATGAGAATTTGTCTGTGCAAAATAACTGTATATGTTGATGACTGCATCTTCCGCAAGCGATACATTCGAATAAACAGTTTTATCATCATACTCGGATGGACTTTGCACTTCCAGATAATCATTACAGGAGGTTACGATCAAGCCAAGCAACAGGGCAAAAATAATAGATTTATCTTTCATATTGTCAAGATATTGTAGTGTTAATTAAAAGGTTAGATTAAAACCAAAAATAAATTGGCGGCTTTTTGGGTAAGCAGAATAATCCACTCCGGGACAAATGAGAAAGTTACGACAACAATCCACTTCCGGATCCATACCACTATAATTGGTAAAACAGAACAAATTGGATGCTGTTATATATAATCGTAGATTCTGAATAAACACCTTACTCAGAATATGCTTTGGCAAGGTATATCCCAATGTTAAAGTCGACAGACGAAGGAACGAACCATCCTCAATCGCCCAATTGGTACAAACAGCCTTACTGGTATAGGGCGACCACATGACGGTATTGGCATTCATAGAAGCCAAGATTGCCGGATCATTGACAAGATTGCCATTAGCATCTATGTTGGTCCAACGTTTGCCTTCTGCCATAGTTGTGCTAAGATTACGCCAAAGTCCACCACGCGTGGATGTCTGATCTATCTTGTCAGCATTATAGATGTCATTGCCCAAACTGTATGTAAAATCTGCATTGAGATCAAAACCACAAAAATGAGTCCCAATTGTAAAACCACCTGTCGCCCAGGCATTGGCATCACCTATCTGAACCTTATCGTCATCGTTGATAGTTCCATTACCATCCATATCTTTCAGTTTCAAGGCTCCCGGCCGTACAGTACCCACGACACCACCACTATTTGCCACACCATCCTTAAGTATCCACCTACCATTCTGACACCCAACAAAATCTTCTATACCATAACGGCCGGTTCCCTCCAATTCATAGCCAATAATGGTTCCTACGGGGAGGCCCGGTTTGATTATATAGTCAGCCCCACATTCGGTACTGGCCCAATAGGAAGCCTTGGTATAAAAACCCATCTTTCCCAGACTGACAACTTTATTAACATTATGTCCAATGGTGAATGAGAAGTCCAATCCGAATTTCTTGGTATTTACTGCATTGTAGTTTAGAGTCAATTCAAATCCTTTATTATTGGTCTCTCCCACATTCTGAAATTGCGTGTTGTATCCATTACCGGTAATCTGCATTTCCATTAACAGGTCTTTCACATTATTTTGATAAAGTTCGAAGGAACCATTAAGTTTATTGTCAAAAAAGCCAAAATCGACGCCCATATTAACAGAACGGGTCGTTTCCCACTTCAAATCCGGATTGCTCATTGTCAGTCCAGCTGTCAGCCACGAACTAGCTAAATTCAACCAAGACTGTTGCGTAATAGCGTATGAGCGGATAGTCTGACCGGATGGTATATTATTATTACCACTGACACCATAGCTTAGACGAAGCTTGAGATTACTCAACCAGTTTTTGGTATCTTTCAGCCATGGTTCTTCCGAAACTCTCCACCCTCCGGCTACAGAAGGAAAATACCCCCACCTGTTGCCTTTGGTAAATTTACTAGAACCATCTGCCCGAACAGAGACTGTCAACAAGTATCGTTCCAAATAACTGTAGTTCACGCGTCCAAAAAAAGAGAGCATCTTATTCTTGGGATAGAAATATTCATTTCCTTTAGTCGGTTTACCTTGTGAGGAAAAACGAAATGCCATGTCAGCATTATAGAATTTCGGAAAACCTTCAATGCGCGTTGTTGTCAAGGTTTCATCAACGATAATATTTTCCTCTCCCAACAACATATTTAATGAATGCTCCTTGGGTAAAATTCTTGAGAAATCGTATTGCAAAGTATTCGTATTACGAAAAGTGCGGCGACTCACTTGCGTACGATTGGTCAATGGCAATGTCTGATAGGCCGACTGCGCATTGTTTTGTGATTCATAAGTCGTTGTGCCAAAAAAATATTTCAGGTCGTTGGAATAGGTATCTAAACCAACATCAGTTTTAAGTATCAACTCGGGAAGAATATTCCATGTCCAAGCCCCGTTCATATTAAAGTTCTGCCGGGCACGTCTCTTAAAGTTATCGGCAAGGGCCGTTAGCGGATCCTCCAATCCATCATCGATATCATCTTCACTGATTGTACCTCCGAGTTGTTCGGCATCAACATGAAATGGCATTGAGACAATAGCATGACGGATTCGGCCAAACGAATTAGAAGAAACAGAGTTTTGATCGCCAGAAGAATCTCCTTGTCCATCGCCATAGATCTTTGTCCGAGAGTATCGAGCAGAAAATTCCAACTTATTCTTCTTGTTTGGCTCATAATTCAGCTTAAGACTCAGATTATTACGGTTATAATCAGATGTCAACAGGATCTCTTTCTCATTTATGTAGTTGTATCCAACTGTAAAGCGGAGTTTTTCTGATCCGCCAGAGATATTGAGATTGTGACTAAACACATTCCCAGTACGCCCATAGACTTCATGCTGCCAGTCCTTTTTCTCTAAAGTACTGGACAATTTAGATATATCGTCCCATCCTCCAAACACTTTCTGATACTTATCATGGTTCGACCCTGATGCAAGAAGTGACAACTCGTATTGCCATTTTAGGTAATCCTCCAAATCTAAGACATCAACTTTATCAGCCGCCTTCTTAAAACCTATGTAAGCATTATAATTGACCACTACTTTTCCAGCCTTTCCACTTTTAGTCGTGACAAGAATAATACCGTTAGATCCACGACTACCATAAATTGCTGTAGAAGAAGCATCTTTCAGTACATCGATAGTCTCAATGTCGGAAGCCGGAATGTCCGAAATGGAACTAACAGGAAAACCATCGACAATATAAAGAGGTGTATTGTCACGGGTAATGGAACCACCTCCACGAACACGAACTATAATTTCTGCATCAGGATTACCTTCCGGCAAAGTGACACGTACCCCGGCTAACTTACCCTGCATGGCTTCCACGGGTGATGCTACCGGCACTGCAACGAGGTCAGCATTACCAACTGAGGACACAGAACCCGTCACGTCTTTACGTTTCACAGAACCATATCCAATGGCAACAACTTCATTTAACAAATTGGCATCTTCAATCAAAGATATTACCAGATTACTACTCGACGCTGTCACAATTCTATTCTTATACCCCACGTAAGATACCTCCAATTTAGTATCTTTCGGAACAGATATAGTGAAGTTCCCATCCATATCGGTTATTGTACCAACAGAGGAACCTGGCACCTTGACACTTGCACCGATAACAGGTTGTCCGGTGTCATCGGTCACCGTACCAGAAACGCTAAGATTCTGCGCTTTCGTACATAAAGTAGAAGATAGCAGGAATACAAGTGTGCCTAAAACACACCTTTTTAAGTAGTTCATTTTTCCATTTCTCATAATAAAGGTCTTTAACTTAGTTATTTTTAGGTATATCATCAATTATGGCAAAAAGTAGCTATTAGATAAAATCTGCCACAAAAGTCGCTAAAAACCGATATCATGATTGGTAAAATCAAACCAAATCTTCGGTATTTTTGTTCCAAATACTGACTTTACAGTCCATTTTACCCTATTTTTTATACTTTTGCCGATATTCAGATGGACTCATTCCATAGGTTGCACGAAAACTTTTGCCAAAATAATTTTGATCAGCAAAGCCACAGGCATATGCTATTTCCTTTACAGCAGAATGGGTTGAAACCAACAGATTGCATGCTTTATGCATCCGAGCTCTATTGATAAACTCCTTTGGAGTAATACCAATGATACTCTTCATCTTCCGATTTAGCCCCGACCGACTTACTCCAACAACTGTAGCCAAGTCAGTGACATTGATGTCTGATTCTGCCAAGTTTTGGTCTATATAATCCATAATACGATTCATCAAGGCTTCTTCCTCTTTTGAAAGGCTATCATTTAAAAGATGTATTCCCTGAAAGGATGTACTTTCATTACCATTAGAAACTACATTTCTTTCTTCTAACAGCCTTAAATAGGCTTTTAAGGTCTCATTTTGCTTTCTCTGCATCTCGCGGATATAAAAATAAATGTAAAAAGCAGAGAATATCAAAATAAGAGCAAGTAAGATATACATAGCCTTGGCAACCTCTGTCTGCCAAATTGTGGGAATTACAATTAGAGTGAACGTGCGAATGTTGCCAGCCCATTCTCCATTCAGCAATTTTGATTCTATATAGAGCCGATAAGTTCCCGGAGAAAGGTTGAGTAAAGTCACAGAACGCTCTCTATGCAAACTATTCCATTGCTGTTTTTCCCCTAACCTGAAACGGTATTCCAGATTTTCACAATTTTTATAATTCAGTGCAACAAATGTGAGTTTGATATTTCTTTGATACTGATCCAAGACAATGGTGTCACTCTTGCTGACTGCATAATTTAAAACCTTGTTTTCTATAAGGGTGCTGGTCAATACTATTTTGGGAATATGTCCCTTTTGGCGAAGCAAATTAGTATTGAAAATAGCAGCTCCGTCCATAAGCCCGACTATATATCTGCCATTCCCAAGTGAAAGAGGAGGGGCGTCGGAGAATAACAACCTGTCATCCCACACATCGTTATTATAAGTGACGAAGGTGTTTTTATGTATATCAAGGGCCGTCAATCCTTTCGTTCCGATTAACCATAATACCCCATGGGCATCAATGGCAGAAGAGACGTAGCTTTCATCATAATGCAAGAACTCAAACCGATTAGCTAACAGATTCTTAGTAAGTATTCGGTTAATACCCCCACCTTCTGTACATACAAACATGTGATGACAAGGGGTTTCCGTAATATACATAGTGGCAGAGTTGTTGAGACTACTAAATCGTCCCGACTCACATTGATGGATCTTAAACCTCAAACGATAGGGAGAAGTTTTTGTCAGTTTACTCACGAGAAGCCCTCTCGTGGTACATACAAACATGATATCCTTAGCTGTGATATAGGTGTATCGAACCGATCTACATATTTGGGGAAGATTGGTAAATTCTCTGAATTGATTGAGGATAATTCGTCTCTCATTGTCAGGATTCAGAATGCAACAAAGTGTTTTATCCATTGTTGACAGCCAAAGCCGTCCCCATCGATCTTGACAAATACTGTAGATTTCATCTGCCATTTTATGCCCATAGACATCTTGAGCGATATGTTCGACTACAAAGTCACCACCCTGATTCTCTTGAAGTCTAAAAAGACCTCTGGGTTTACTTCCTAACCAAAAGATTCCTTTGGCATCCTGATAGATACAATAGATGGCAGCACCAAAACATGTATATCTATGATGAAGACTCCCATCTCTCCCCAAATAACCTTTTAAATTCAAATGCTCATCAAAGATACGTATGGTGGAGTCTTCCCTATTGGTAATCCATATTCGCCGCTTTTTATCCTTATATATACATCTCACCTGACTATTTGTTTTCTGGGGAATTCGAGTAAAGTAGCTCAATTTCTGATATTCTTGCTTTACACCCTTAGAATCCACTGTCCACCTAATGCCATGCCTATCCACAATACTTTTGACAGGAACTTCAGAAAAGCGGTATTTCCTCAAGGTTTGATTCCATGTCATCTTAGTATCACTGAACTTGCCTGTCTTGATGTTGAAAAGAAAACATTCATCCTCTACTTTACAAAGAATGCTACTGCCTATGATATGAATATCGGTTATTCTATCATACCCTAAACTGCTCCCATCGCCGGCATGAGACTTGAAGGTTACAAAATCATATCCATCAAATCGATCTAACCCATTCCATGTACCTATCCAAATCATCCCATCCCCGTCTTGTGCTATACTCGTACAATGGTGATGGGACAGACCATCAAATTCGCCAAATCGGCGTACATTGAGACTTGCCTGCCCTCGGATTTCTAATATGGCCAAGAACAGACAAAATACACACATGGCGTTCTTTAGTAAAAACATTTAGACAAGCCCTAAAATTTGCAACATAAACTTACTTGTATATGACATAGAGTCAACCAGCAAATGCAAAATTATTAAATTCTTTTGTAGAACTCGCATTTTGGTGTTTGAAAATTGAGTTTTTGTCTTGGCCTCCTGTTTATTTTCTTCTGTATCATCGCTGTCTTTTTGTCTGTGAATTCATCGAAGTTTGCTTGCTTTGGAATATCTGCCTAATGAGCTTGTTTGTGTTTTCAATCGCTCCTTTCTGCCATGAGGCATAAGGGCCGGCAAAGTAAACGAGACAACTCCTAAACACTTAGTAATCAGATTATGCGCCGCAAATTCAGGGCCATAATCTGTAGCAATGGTCTTGATGTGTTTTTGGTTGGAACCAACAGCTTGCAATGATGTTTGGACAACTCTCCAATCGTGAAAGTCTGAGAGACATTGTGGTAGCATTGGAAGCTCACCATTCAAAGTGTAAGTTTCTTGGCATAGAAAGTAAGCCTATTGCCAAAAACACATTTTCATCTGCCAATCAGAATCGTAACTATAGGCTCTTCGAGGATTTTGCTTTCTACATGATGAAGGAGGCTTGTGAAAAACGTGCGACCTATGAAGTCTTACAAATCCTAAACATATCACTGACGGACAAAACTCACCTAACTGACCTGTTTGATAAGACTAAATTCAACAATGTCAAAGAACTTGATAGTTCCCTCCATCCCGGGGCTATTCGATTAACATTTAACTCGTCTCAATTTTAATGGGACACTAGTGATATATTAAATGGCAAAGGTAAACACCTTGGCATTCATCTCAAAATGGAAGACGATAGAAAACAAAAAGTATTGGAAAAGCATGAGAAGGGTAATAAGTTTAATGCCATGAACATGAACACGTCCACTTTTTCTTCCCTAGATTTTCTATCCATGATTTTATATGTCAATCATTTACAAACATGCTTCTTCCTGTTTTATCCACATTTTCACTCTAAAGAGTCATTTTTGTATCTATATTTTAGTAATTTTGCAGAGACGAAATATTCCTGCCTAAACCTGAAAGGACAATCTATATGACTCAATGATATAAAACCTACAAGGATGAAACATTTGATACTATCATGTGTGCTGTCACTATCCACGACGATGGCGGCACAGGCGCAGCAGTCGCTGCCGCTCTATCTGGACGAGACAAAACCGATGGAGCAGCGCATTGACGATGCCATCGGCAGAATGACGCTTCAGGAGAAGATTCGCATCATCCATGCCCAGAGCAAGTTTTCGGCGGCAGGCGTTCCCCGCTTGGGTTTCCCCGACTTCTGGACTGACGACGGCCCCCACGGTGTGCGCCCCGACGTGTTGTGGGACGAATGGGAACAGGCAGGACAGACCAACGACTCCTGCGTGGCTTTTCCGGCACTCACCTGTCTTGCTGCATCGTGGAATCCTCGGATGAGTCGCCTCTATGGCGAGAGTCTGGGCGAGGAGGCACGCTACCGAAACAAGAACATGATTCTCGGCCCCGGTGTCAACATCTATCGCACACCACTCAACGGACGCAACTTCGAGTATATGGGAGAAGACCCTTACTTGGCTTCCACGATGGTGGTGCCCTACATCCAAGGGCTGCAATCGAAGGGCGTGGCGGCTTGTGTGAAGCACTACTGTCTCAACAACGACGAGGAATACCGCCATCAGGTGAATGTCATCATCAGCGACCGTGCCCTGCATGAAATCTATCTTCCGGCCTTCAAGGCGGCTGTGGAACAAGGCAAGGCATGGGCCATCATGGGGGCCTACAACCTCTACAAGAACGAGCACAACTGCCATAACCAATGGACACTCAACAAGATACTGAAAGGCGACTGGAAGTTTGACGGCGTGGTGGTGAGCGACTGGGGAGGAGCCCACGACACGGAGCAGGCCGTAAGGAACGGACTCGACATGGAGTTCGGGTCTTGGACCAATGGGCTGACGATGGGGGCCAGCAATGCCTACGACAACTACTACCTTGCCAACCCCTATCTGAAAGGCATCAAAGAGGGCAAATACACCACGAAAGAACTTGACGACAAGGTGCGGCGCGTGCTCCGACTCTACTATCGCACGACGATGAATCCCAACCGTCCGCATGGTTTCCTCTGTTCCGACGACCATTATCAGGCTGCCCGGCAGATTGCGGAAGAAGGCATCGTGCTGCTCCAAAACAAGCGCGGGGTGTTGCCCATCAACACGGCAAAGGCCAAACGTGTGCTTGTGGTGGGCGAGAATGCCATCAAGATGATGACTGTCGGGGGCGGCAGTTCGTCGCTGAAAGTGCAGCGGGAGATTTCTCCCTTTGAGGGTCTGAAGGCACGGTTGGGAGACGGCATCGCGGTAGACTATGCCCGTGGGTATGTGGGCGATGTCACCGGCGATTACAATGGTGTGAGCACCGGACAACAGCTCGAAGACAACCGGTCGGCCGACGAGCTTATAGCCGAGGCCGTAAGGAAGGCCCGGGGGACCGACTATGTGGTGATGTTCGGGGGATTGAACAAAAGCGACTATCAGGATTGTGAGGGGCACGACCGCAAGGCTTACGAACTGCCCTACGCACAAGACCGCCTCATCGAGGCGTTGGCCAAGGCCAACAAGAACTTCGTCTATGTCAATATCTCAGGCAATGCCGTGGCCATGCCGTGGAAAGAGCAGGTGCCGGCCATTGTGCAAGGCTGGTTCATCGGTTCGGAAGCCGGTGAAGCACTTGCGGCCATCCTCACGGGAGACGCCAATCCGAGCGGCAAGATGCCTTTCACATGGCCCTCCTCGCTCAAGGAAGTGGGCGCACATGCACTCGGCACCTATCCGGGCACATGGCGGGATGCGGCCAAAGGGCCATCCGACCCTCAAAACATCATCGACGAGGAGTACAAGGAAGGTATCTACGTGGGCTACCGATGGGCCGACAAGGAACGCCTCCGCCCGCTCTTTGCCTTCGGGCACGGATTGAGTTACACTTCTTTTGAACTGTCCAACCTGCGTGCCGACAAAGCCGCCTTGACCGAAGCAGACAGCATCACCTTTACCGTCACGGTAAAGAATACGGGCAAGCGGGCCGGAGCCGAAACCATACAGCTCTATATCCACGACGCAAAGGCGTCAACAGACCGTCCTTACAAAGAACTGAAAGGATTCAAGAAAGTGTTCTGCCGGCCGGGCGAAAGCAAGGAGGTGAGCATCACCATCGGCAACGACGCACTGAGTTTCTACGACGAGGCAACGGGGGCATGGAAATCGGAGCCCGGAATGTTCGAGGCCCTGATAGGCAACTCTTCCGACAACTTGCGGTTGAAAAAAGCATTCGAGTTGAAGTAGTCTTCCCGAAAAGAAGCGTTATCCGATTCACAGAAAGGAGACTTCAACATCCAATGAGCCCCGACAAGCGCTTGTACGCTTGCCGGGGCTCATTTCATAAACACCTGAAGAACAGTATGTTTCCCTTTAAAGAAGGATTTCAAAGACACCGTTATCACCTGATGAACAGCAGTTCGCGGTATTTCGGGAGCGTCCAGAGTTCGTCGGCCACCATGAGTTCGAGCTTGTCTATCTGGTAGCGTATCTCCTCCATCTTCGGGGCCACGATGTCGTGGTAGGCCACAGCCTTTTCGCGCTCGCTCTCTATGCGGTTGGCTTTCTTGCGGGCATTGACGAGTTCTTCCACGCCCGTCTCTATCTTCTCGGTGCGCTCGGCTATCTCGCGAATGATTTTCACGTTGCGTGCCGTGAGCCGGGCACCCTCCTCACGGCCGAAGATGTTGAACATGCCCTCTACATTCTTGGCCAATCTGCTCTGGTAGTGAGTGGCCACGGGAATGACATGATTCATCGTGAGGTCGCCCATCACGCGCGCCTCTATCTGTATCTTCTTGGTGTAGGTTTCCCATTTCACCTCGTTGCGGGCGCGGAGTTCGTTCTCTTTCATCACGCCCGTAGACTCGAACATGCGGATGCTCTCAGCATCGAGATAGCGATCGAAGCACACGGGACAGCTGGCCTCGCAGTCGAGTCCCCGCTCACGGGCTTCGGCCTTCCACTCGTCGCTGTAGCCGTTGCCGTCGAAGCGGATAGGACGACAGGTCTTGATGTCTTCCCGGATGATGTCGATGATGGCACTCGTCCGGTCTTCACCGCCGGCGATGAGCGCATCCACGCGCCGCTTGAAGTCGGTGAGAGCTTCGGCCATAGCCGAGTTGAGCACGATGAGCGCACTGGCACAGTTAGCCTCAGAGCCCACGGCACGAAACTCGAAGCGGTTGCCCGTGAAGGCGAAGGGCGACGTGCGGTTGCGGTCGGTGTTGTCAATCATCAGTTCGGGAATCTCAGGAATGTCGAGTTCCATACCTTTCTTTCCGGCCACGGTGAAGAGTTCGTCCTTGTCGGCTTTCTCGATGTGGTTGAGCAGGTCGGTGAGCTGCTTGCCCAAGAAGCTGGAGATGATGGCCGGCGGAGCCTCGTTGGCCCCGAGCCGATGGTCGTTGGTGGCACTCATCACCGAGGCCTTGAGCAGTCCGTTGTGGCGATAGACGGCCATCAGTGTCTCCACGATGAACACCACGAAGCGCAGATTGGCCTCGGGGGTCTTTCCTGCGGCATGGAGTAGCACGCCCGTGTCAGTGGTCAGCGACCAGTTGTTGTGCTTGCCCGACCCGTTGACACCATCAAACGGCTTCTCGTGCAGCAACACGCGGAAGCTGTGCCGGTGGGCCACTTTCTTCATCAGACTCATGAGCAACATGTTGTGGTCGACGGCCAGATTGCACTCCTCGTAGATCGGGGCCAATTCAAACTGGTTGGGGGCCACCTCGTTGTGGCGCGTCTTACAGGGGATGCCCAGTTCGAGGGCTTGTATTTCGAGATCTTTCATGAACGCCTGCACGCGCTCGGGAATGGTGCCAAAGTAGTGGTCGTCCATCTGTTGGTTCTTGGCTGAGTCGTGCCCCATGAGCGTGCGGCCGGTGAGCATGAGGTCGGGGCGAGCCGAATAGAGGCTCTCGTCAACGAGGAAATATTCCTGTTCCCACCCCAAGTTGGTCTGCACCTTCTTCACATTCTTGTCGAAATAGTGACACACCTCGGTGGCGGCCACGTTCACGGCGTGGAGCGAGCGCAGCAGCGGAGCCTTGTAGTCGAGCGCCTCACCGGTATAGGAGATGAAGATGGTGGGGATGCAGAGTGTGTCGTCGATGATGAACACGGGCGATGTCGGATCCCAGGCCGAGTAGCCCCGCGCCTCGAAAGTGTTGCGGATACCGCCGTTGGGAAACGAACTGGCATCGGGCTCCTGTTGCACAAGCAGTTTGCCGGAGAAGTCTTCGATCATTCCTCCCTTGCCGTCGTGCTCCACAAAGGCATCGTGCTTCTCGGCCGTGCCCTCGGTCAATGGCTGAAACCAGTGGGTGTAGTGGGTCACGCCGTTTTCCTCGGCCCATTGCTTCATGCCGGCCGCCACGGCATCGGCTATCGAACGGTCGAGACGGGTGCCATTGTCCATCACGTCTACCAGCTTCTCATACACATCGGCAGGCAGATACTTGTACATCTTGGAGCGGTTGAACACATATTTCCCGAAAAACTCTGAAGGACGCTCCTTGGGGACTTCCACCTCCAACGGGCGTTTTCTGAACGCTTCGGCCACAACCTCAAATCTTAAATTCGCCATTGTCTACACTTTTACTTGTTATAACGTTTCCGATACTTAAAGATGGTCTCCCCCGCCATTTCCCGAGGCCGGGAGCCGAAAATAGAGAAAGAGCGTCTCGCCGATGGCATGGCGGGACGCTCTTTCGGGTTGGTCTTACCAGAATTTATTGTTTTTTTCGCTGTATTCGAAACCGACGGCCGCCAGCTTCGTTTCCAGTGCATTGCGATCTACATTCATATCGTCGCAGAGATCGTCGAGCGAGCGATAGTCATCACGGAGCAGCATATTCACCGTGCTGAAAAGAATCATCGGGTCTTTGGGCAGTCTATCCATCTTTTTGTTCTACCTATAAAGTCGGCTACAAAATTACGAATTTCTTCCGAATAATTTATCATCATTCCTGCTTTTTTGCTATCCGGCATCACCATGCCCCGGAATCCCCCCTTCCGCAAACATAAATAGCAGGGCTTTCGGGGCCCTGCTATCACAACTGTTTTTCTCGTACATAAAATGCTTAATACTCCGTCTTCTCGGTGCTCTCGTCCCACATCCGGAAGGCCTTGAGTGCCTCGTCGCGCAAAAGAATCTCCATCGGCTTGTGCCTGTCGGCGGGCTTGAGGCCTATCTCCTGATAGATAAAGTCGTCGTCGAAACCGATTTTGGCAGCATCCTTACGGTCGTTGGCATAATAGATTTTGTCGAGATGTGCCCAATAAATGGCTCCGAGACACATCGGGCACGGTTCGCAGGAGGTGTAGATTTCGCACCCTTCAAGGTCGAAGTTCTGCAATTTGGAAGTAGCCTTGCGTATGGCGTTGACCTCGGCATGGGCCGTGGGGTCGTGGTCGATGGTCACGCTGTTGGATGCCTCGGCGACGATTTCGCCGTTTCTTGCAATGACGGCACCAAACGGGCCGCCCCCGTGTTTCACACTTTCTTCGCTCAGGACGATGGCCCTGCGCATGAGTTCTTTTTTGTCCATGATACCTTAATTATAATTATTAGTCACTCTTTTTCCATCGCAACCGATGGACACGCCACATACTCCGCGACTGAAAGCGCAGACCATATAACGCCCGAAAGACCTCCCTCCCGGAAGGTGAAAGCGCACAAAGGTAAGAAAAAATATTGAGATTCTATGCAAAAAGGCGTTGAAAGTGAGGAGTGAGGGTAAGAAGTACAGGAATTTAGGACACCGGGCCATGGTTTATATGCCCCTGTCTCCCCACACCACTTCAAAGCAAAGAATGCGGAATATAAGGCCTTTCCTCCATCTTAGCAGTCTTCGGGTTATATGTTTTTTAGTTGGCGAATGATGCAGATCAAACGAATTTATCCGCCCATATCCTTCATTCGCTCAATTCGTTAAATTCGCCGACACATTTTTATCTTTGTCGGCGAATGATGCGGATTAGACGAATTTATCTGTCCAACAACTCATTCGGAGATAGACGCAGTTTGCCGCTGAACGATAAGCTTCTTTCTTTTCGCAACGGTTGTTAGTTTTGCGGCATGTTTTTTTTTCGTAACTTTGCAACGTTATGGCACAGAATATCACTGCAGACGAACTATTCGGGCGCATCAGGGAACTGCTGACCGCCACAGACCTACAGCCGGCCACGCGCAACAGCATGATGCACGAGGTGCTGGTGCTGTGCTGTCACGAGGGCGTGAGAGACACAGAACAGTCGTTCGGAAACCTCTTTTCGCAGGTGGACTTTCTTTGCAAACGACACCGTGTGGGGGTAAGTGACAAGGCCGACATACAAACCATGCGCCGCCATAGCAACGGCAGCGAGCCCTTGGCGCGCGAAGAACTGCTCTACGACGGGCGCGCACTGAGCATCTTCGTGAGTGCCGTGATGGGCAAGGACATTCCCTCGGGGCTTACCGAAATCTCATCGCCCGCGCCAAACGGGGCAGGAAATCAACAGCCGGCAGGTGCGCTGCGTGGTGGACGGTTGGGACGACAACTGCCTCTACGCCACCCCGGATGGGGAGACGGGCGGTGAACAATATGCCGTAAGACTGCGCAACGAGACCGACGGCACCGACCACAGCTACCTCACCGGCATCATCCGCAAGGGCACACAGCTCAATCTGCTCGACTGCCACATCGAGACAGAGACAAAGGCCGACAGCGGGGGGCGGGCTTCCGGGGAAGGCCGGGGGCAACGAATGCTCACGGCACGCATCATCGTGGTGGAACCCGACTTCCTCATCGACATCAGCAGCATAGCGGCCTGCTTCGCCGAGTATGGCCACCACCCGATGCTCTACCTGCTCAACCAGATGAAACCGCGGGTCAACACGCAGGCTACACTGCTCGGAAACTTTGCCGGAGCGGCCCTCGACGACATCGTGAACAGCCGTGGAGACTACAACATGAACGACACCGTGCGGAGCAACTTCCGCGAGAAGGCCCTCGAATTTACCACCTGCCGCGACTTCAACGCCCAAAAGTTCTACGCCGATGCCCTTGTGCAAGCGGGCAATCTGCAACGGGTGGTGGACATACTCTTCGACCACGGCAACGGAGGCACGGACAATCTTGTCCCCGCCCCATCCCCCACCGGGGAGGAACGGGGCATGGCCCTGCTCGAACCTTCGTTCGTGTGTGAGGCCTTGGGCATACAGGGACGGGTGGACTTGATGACGACTGACATGCGCCTGCTGGTGGAACAGAAGTCGGGCCGCAACATGAACATCGAGCGGGGGCGGCCCAACATCGCCTATCACAGCTACCAACTCGAACCGCACTACGTGCAGTTGCTACTCTACTACGGGGTGCTGCGCTACAACTTCCGACTCGGCACAAACACGGTGGACATACGCTTGCTCTACTCCAAATACCCGCCTAAAGACGGGCTGATGGTGGTGGCCTACTACCACCGGCTCTTCCTTGAAGCCATCGCCTACCGCAACCGGCTGGTGGCCATGCACTTCGACATAGCCCGCAAGGGCTTCGGAAGATATGTCGGAGAACTGACTCCCGAGACGCTCAACGTGAATGGGGCGACCGACTTCTTCTACAACACCTACCTGCGCCCGCCGCTCGAAGAGTTGACGGCACCACTCCACCGGCTCACGCCACTACAACGCGACTACTTCAACCGCATGATGACCTTTGTGGTGCGCGAACAACTAATAGGCAAGGTGGGCAGCCAAGAGGGCACCAACACGAGCAGCAGCGACTTGTGGGGAATGCCCTTGGCCGAAAAGCGGGACACGGGAAACATCTACACCGGCCTGCGCATCATGCGCAAAGAGCGCAGCAGCGACTACAACGGGTATGACACCGTAACCCTGAGCGTGCCCGAACAGGAGGAAGACTTCCTGCCCAATTTCCGCGTGGGAGACATGGTCTACCTCTATGCCTACGCTCCTGGGGAGTCAGCGGACCACCCCCGGCAGCCGGAACGGGAACCGGACGTGAGGCACGCCATATTATATAAAGGTGTGTTGGAGGAGATACGCACCGACCGGATCGTAGTACACCTGAACGACGGACAGCAACGCGAGGAAGCCATCGACGCACTGCCGGGACTGCCGGCGGAGCACACGGGAGCTCCGCTCTTCGCTATAGAGCATGGTACCAGCGACATCGGAGCGGCTTCACAAATCAAAGCCCTACACCGGTTTGCAGCCGCAGGTGAGGCATTCAAAGACCTGCTACTGGGCCGGCGTGCACCGGAGAGCGACCCGAGCCGGCAACTCACACGCCCTTACGACGCCACACTCGACGACATTTTGCTGCGTGCCAAACAGGCAAGCGACTACTTTCTGCTCGTGGGCCCGCCGGGGACAGGCAAGACCAGCCGTGCGCTGCGCTTCATGGTGGAGGAGGCACTGGCCTCCCATCGGGCCGGCGACGGGACAAGCAACACCTCGCTGCTACTCTTGTCGTACACCAACCGCGCCGTTGACGAGATTTGCGACATGCTCATCGGGGCCGGCATCGACTTCCTGCGCATAGGCAATGAGTTCTCGTGCGACACCCGTTTCCGCCCTCATCTCATCGGCAAAGCCATAGCCGAGCACCCGCGACTCGACGACATGCGCCACCGGCTGACTGCCACCAACGTCATCGTGGGCACCACATCAATGATAGCCTCGCGGCCCTACATCTTCGACTTGAAACGCTTCGACCTTGCCATCATCGACGAAGCAGGCCAGATATTGGAACCCAACATCATTGGTCTGCTGGCCATGTTGGCCGACAGACCGGCGGAAGATGGCGGACAGGCGACAGACGGCAGCCGACTTCGCCGCCCGAAATTCATCCTCATAGGCGACCACAAGCAGCTGCCGGCCGTGGTGCAACAGTCGGAGAAAGAGTCGGCCGTAGCCGAACAGTCGCTCCGAGACATCTGTTTGGACAACTGCCGCAACTCGCTTTTTGAGCGTCTGCTGCGCTGGGAACGCCACGAGGGGCGCGAAGCATTCGTCGGCATCTTGCGCCGACAGGGACGCATGCACCCGGACGTGGCCGAATTTCCCAACCGCATGTTCTATCACGACGAGCATCTGGAGCCCGTACCCTGCCCCCATCAGGAAGAGACGGCCCTCTATCCGCCTGCTGTCGTCGCCCGCTATGCCGGCCGCTCGGACCTTGACGACCTGCTGCTTTCCCACCGCATGGTGTTCATCCCGTCAGAATTTTGCAGGCAACCCAACGTGTCGGAAAAGGTGAATATACGCGAGGCCGACACCGTGTGCGAAGTGCTGCAGCGTGTCTATACCTACTACGGCGACCGGTTCGACCCGGACAAGACGGTGGGTGTCATCGTGCCCTATCGCAACCAGATAGCCATGATACGCAAACGCATGGAGCGACTCGGCCTACCGGGACTGGAACGCGTGAGCATCGACACCGTGGAGCGCTATCAGGGAAGCCAGCGCGATGTCATCATCTACTCGTTCACCATACAGAATCGCTGGCAAATGGAGTTCCTCACAGCCAGCAGTTTCGTGGAAAACGGGCACATCATCGACCGCAAACTCAATGTGGCCATCACCCGGGCACGCAGGCAAATGGTGATGACAGGCAATCCGAACGTACTCCGCAGCAACCTGGTTTTCAGACAGTTAATAAACTTTTGCAGAGGAAAAGGAGGCTTTCCGGACATGAAAAAGAACAAAAGAGACTAAAAATAACTGTTAAATTATTTCCCCAAAACAAAAAAACAACATAACTTTGCAGCGGATTCAGGAATATCAGTCTGTAAAAAGACTGAATAGTTAAGAACTATTTTAAAAAGGAATTTATGAAAAAGTTTTTGATGACTGTAGTTGCAACCGCTTTGGTTGCAGTAAGTGCTAACGCACAAGTTTATGTTGGTGGCAACTTCGGTGTTGCAAGTTCTAAGGTTAAAGGTGGCGAAAGTGTTACCACCTATGCCGTTCTCCCCGAGATTGGCTACAACCTCAACAAGGATTGGGCGCTTGGCACAACCGTAGGTTTCGGTAAGGGCACTCCCGTCGAGATTGAAGGCGAAAGCTCCAACTATCTCACCGTGGCTCCCTATGCCCGCTACACTTTCGTTCACTCCAAGTTCGTCAACGTGTTTATGGACGGTGGTTTCGGTTACACACACTACAACCACGCAGGCGACCCCCTCTCTACTTCTGTTGACGTATGGAACGTAGGTTTGAAGCCCGGTGTGGCCGTTAACCTCAGCAGCAAGTTCAGCTTCGTTGCCCATGTAGGCTTCCTCGGTTGGAAGACCAGCAAGCCCGACTACGATGGTGCCAAGAGCAGCAATGCTTGGGGCGTGGATCTCGATGGCAACAACGTGACCTTCGGTTTCTACTACAACTTCTAATCTGGCGTGGCTCCGTGCCGGAGCCTACACCGGAAGAGAAATACAAAACCGCCGCTTGAATGAAATCGTTCAAGCGGCGGTTTTCTTTGTTGATGCCGCTGTTGCCGGCGTGCATCTATACTAAGGTGAAAATTATGGGCATAAAAAATGGGGCTCCGCCGAGTCCCAACCTTTTGTTAACCTTAAATCTAATACTATGAAAAACACAATGCAAAGATAAGCGTTTTCTTTTAAACCGCAATGAATATTGCAAAAAATCACACACACAGCACTTATTTCTTGATTTAAATCAACCAAAAGGCACTTATTGGTACAAAATATTTGGCTATATGAAAAAGAATACCTATCTTTGCAAAAGTAGAACAAGGAAATACTGAGATAATCGAGGATATGGATTCCGACATGAACTGATGTCGGAATTCTTTATTTTATTGTCTCCGGGAAAAGCTATTATTAACTAATAAAAATATTGAATTATGGCTTACATGTCACAAGAGGGCTACGACAAGCTCGTAGCCGAACTGAAGCGCTTGGAGTCTATCGAACGCCCGAAGGCTTCAGCAGCAATCGCAGAGGCCCGCGACAAGGGCGACTTGAGTGAAAATTCGGAATATGATGCGGCCAAGGAAGCACAGGCTCACCTTGAAGATAAGATCAATCGCATGAAAACAACCATTGCCGAAGCAAAGATTGTGGACACCTCGCGCCTGAGTGCCGATGCCGTGCAGATACTCTCAACAGTGGAAATGACCAACATGGGCAACAAGGCCAAGATGACCTATACCATCGTGAGCGAGAGCGAAGCCAACTTGAAAGAGGGCAAAATATCCATCAAGACCCCTATCGCCCAAGGCCTGCTGAACAAGAAGGTGGGCGATGTGGCTGAGATCAAGATTCCCAGCGGAACCATCAAACTGCGCATTGACAAAATCACCATCGAATAAGAAAGGGGCAACATGAGCATCTTCTCAAAGATAGCTGCGGGGGAAATCCCGAGCTACAAATGCGCCGAGAACGATAAGTTCTACGCATTTCTCGACATCAGTCCGCTGGCCAAAGGGCACACGCTTGTGATTCCACGCCGGGAGACGGACTACATCTTCGACATGGAAGACGGCGAACTGGCCGACTTTCAGGTGTTCGCCAAAAAGGTGGCTACGGCACTCAGGGCGGCTTTCCCTTGCAAGAAGGTGGCACAGGTGGTGCTCGGACTCGAAGTGCCCCATGCCCATATCCACCTCATTCCGATCAACAGTGAGGCTGATGTGGATTTCCGCAAGGAGCATCTCAAACTCTCGGAAACCGAATTCAAGGAAATCTCAGAGAAGATTTACGCCGAATTCAAGAAACTCTGACAGCCTGCCTTACTCTGTCCAAAGGCAGGGGTAAAAAGAAAAAAGGCGAAGAAGTAAAAGGGTAAAGGATGAGATGAGTACACGCATTGGTCACACACCCATCATGATTTGGTGAAAGGTGTCTCCGTAAAATGCCGCGCGATGGCGAATAATATTAACAAAAACACTTCCGCCAAAACGATCCATCCATAACCGAAAGCCGGCTTTAGAACACCCGAAAAGCCGATCCATTTTCCCATTTGGGCTCTTCGAATTTGCAAAAGAGCCACACTTGAAAGCTGAAAGGGCCACAGTTGCGCTGCAACTGTGGCCCTTTTGCAAGCTCGTTTTGGCCCTTTCAGCCCCGTTTTCGGGTCAAGTTTTGTGTTCACAAAATTCAAACGACTGATTATCAGCGTTTTAAAAACGTCGCCAAATTTGCGCATTTGCGCCGGACAGGGCGTTTGTCGAGAATATCGCAAGCAGAGAGGCCGAAAACGAACAAATAATTTAACAATCGTCATCCGGCAGTTTCCCAGCCGGACAGCGACCGATCCGTTCAGACAAACTCCTCCCCTTTCTTCATCCGCACCTCGTTGACATACTTGCGTATCAACGACGAAGAGTCTTCCTTCTTGCAAATGAGAAGCACATTGTCCTTCTCGGCGACGATGTAACCGTCGAGCCCATTGATGACCCCCAGCCTTCCGTGTGAGAGTTTGATCACGTTGTTGTGGCAGTCTTCAAGCAGCACATCGCTGTCCACCACCACGTTGTCTCCTTCCCCCTTGCTCATGGCCTCATAGATGGTGTGCCACGTTCCGAGGTCGGCCCAGCCGAAATCACATTTCATCACATACACGTTTTCCGACTTCTCGAGTATCGCAAAGTCTATCGAGAGATTGGGATAGGAGGGGAAGTTCTCCTTCATGTAAGCATCTTCATCAGCCGGTGAGACTGCTCGGTCTTCCCCATTGAACAAACGGAGCACCGGCGGCAACACCCTTGAGAAGCATTCCTGAAGGTTGGCCACATTGGAAATGTAGATGCCGGTGTTCCAGTAAAACTCCCCACTGTCTACAAACATGCGGGCAAATTCGCGGTCGGGCTTCTCCGTGAACGCCTTCACCCGATAGAGGTCGTGCCCTTCCTGCTCCCCCAACTGAATGTAGCCATAGCCCGGTTCGGGCCGCGTGGGCTTGATGCCCAAGGCAAGGAAACAATCGCGGGAAGCTACAAACTCGAGTCCCTCTTGCACATTCTGACTGAAAGCCTCCTCATTGAACACCGTCTGGTCGGAAGGAATCGTGATGATGCAGGCCTCGGGGTTGAGACGCGCTATGCGGTAAGTGGCCCAGGCTATGCTCGGGGCAGTGTTGCGATGAATGGGTTCCACCAGCAAATTGTCGGCCGGCAGCTCAGGCAACTGGCTGCGCACAAGGTCGGCATACTGCATATTGGTATTGATGAAAATATGACCCGGTGGAATAATTTTCGCCATCCTGTCGTAGGTATTCTGCAACTGCGTGCGCCCGGTTCCGAAAAAATCAACAAACTGCTTGGGATATTGTTCACGGCTGCATGGCCATAATCTCCTGCCTTTGCCGCCGGCCAGTATCACACAAAAGTTATTATCCGTATTGGTCATATACTATTAGGTTTTGTTTTCCATTGCGAATATACAAATTAAAAACGGACAAGCCAACTAATTGCCCACACATTTAATAATGTTCCACAAATCCAAACACTATTTAGAGTATCCCTCTTCCCCCTCCATCCCCTGTCCAATTATTAGGCAGCGGTGTCCAACATTTAGACACACGCCCCTTTAATGGTTCTCACCTAACATGCTAACCACCAACACTTTGCCTGTTTTGGCATGGCTATTGTTCGAAAAACGTAAAGGAAACGTGCCCATCAAGGCACCATCAACCAATCTTCCTCCCGTTCGCCCATGTCGGATGCGGAAAGACAACAAAGAAGAAAAGTCATGATCAAGAATCTGAAATCAGCCATTCTCAACCTCCCCCGCAGAGGCCGGCACAACGTTGCCAAAATACTTTGTCTGGGGTTCGGCCTTGCCATCGGTGCCGTCCTCATAGCCCAAGTGTATTTTCAGGAAAGCTACGACACCTTCTTTCCCGAGGCGGACCGCACCTATCAAATATATGAAGAGTACACCATCGACGGCGAACACGATGAGGGAGAGAAGACCAGTGGCGGTGTGGCGCAGGGCGTGAAGAGCTACTGTCCGCAGGTGGAAGCCGCCACACGCTCCACTCAGGTGCTGGGTGATGCGTTGTTTGCAGTGGACAACGACCGGAAAATCTCGCTCAACGCCTATCTGGCCGACAGTTGTTTCTTCGATGTTTTCCCGCAAAAGATAGGACAGGGGAAAGCCAAGGAAACCCTGTCGCGCCCATTCTACTGCCTTGTCAGCCACGAAGTGGCCGGCCGCATCGGCGGCAATGTCGTAGGCCGGCATCTCACTTGCAAGGAATACCCGGGACTCACGTTCACCATCGGCGGTGTCTTCGACGACTTTCCCTACAACTCCTCCCTCCACGGCACCGACCTCGTGATAGCCTTGGGCAGCATCGGAAAGATGATGTACGACGGATCCGAGCGATGGGTGGGCAATGACCGCTACCGCTCCTACGTGAGGTTGGCGCAGGGCAAGACACCGGCAGACCTCCGTCCCAACATAGAAAAGATGCTGCGGGAGAAGATTCCGCAAAAAGAGTTGAAGAAAGCGGGTGTCACGATGGACTATGACTTGAAGCTCCTCAACGACATCTACACGGGCGATCCGTATGTCAAAACCATGAGCCGGATACTCCTGCTGCTGGCCTTTGTGCTGCAGTTCTCGTCGGTGATGAACTATCTGCTCATCGTGATAGGCAACATGGTGGGCCGCACACGGGAGATGGCGGTGCGCAAATGCTTCGGTGCCGACCGCACAGACATCGGCAGCATCGTGTTCTGCGAGGCTGTGGTGCACATCGCGTGTGCCGTGGTGCTGGCGGGATTGCTCATCTTTGTGTGCAAGGGCACCATCGAACAGCTCACCGCCACGCCGGCATGCGCGCTCCTCCTCAACCGGGGCGGTCTGTTCCTTCTCTTGGTGTTGGCTGCCATGTTGCTCCTCGGCGGCGTGTTGCCCGGCTTTCTCTACTCGGCCGTCCCTGTGGCAACGGCCTTTCGCGGCTATGCCGAGAGCCGCCAAAAGTGGAAACTTGCCTTGCTCGCCTTCCAGTTTGCAGCAGCCTCTTTGCTCCTTTGCCTACTCCTCACCATCGCCCGGCAGTATGCTTTCATGGTGGGATTCAATCCGGGCTATGACTATGATAACTTAGCAGTGCTCACTATCGACGGGGCCACTGTTCAACAAAAGGAGAAGTGCATCGCCGACCTGCGGAAGAAAGCCTACGTGGCTGCCATCTCCTCGGCCGACGCACTGTTCATCAACGGGCAACCGGGCAACAATGTGACGCTTCCGGGCGACGACCGGGAGTTCTTCAACGCAGCCGACCTCAACAACGTGTCCGACGGCTTTACCGATCTCATGGGACTGAAAGTCGTGCAAGGACGCAAGTTCACGGAGCAGACAGACAGCCTGCGGGAAGTGATGGTGAGCCGCAGTTTTGTGGAAGCCATGAAGAAAACAGCTCATTGGAATGACAATGTGGTAGGCAAGCGCGTGTGCATCTCAGGGCACAGTGGCGACGCCAATGTACCTTTCACCATCTGCGGCGTGTATGCCGACGTGCGGCTTCATTCGTTCAGCAATCCCGACGAGCGGCCAAGCGTGATGTTCTACAACCGCCGGCCGGCGGCCTATCTCCTCATCAAGTTGCATGACATGACGGAGGCTGACATGACCGACATCATGAACAAAGCCACCATGATGTTTCCCGATAACAAGGTGTCGCTGCACAGCTATGCTTCCATGCTCGCCAACCTCTATCATGCACAGCAGTCTTTCCGCACAGCCGTGCTGGTGGGTGGAATGGTGACACTCATCATCGCACTGCTCGGACTCATCGGTTATACCACCGACGAGGTGAACCGCCGGCGCAAGGAGATAGCCGTGCGCAAAGTCAATGGTGCCCGCTTGCGAGACATTCTCAAGCTCTTCGTGGGCAGCATCTCGTGGGTAGCCGTCCCGTCGCTTGTTGTCGGCGGCATAGGCGCCTACATCGTTTCGGCCGGCTGGATAGAGCAGTTCAGCGAGCGCATCACGCTCAATCCGCTGCTGTTTGTGGGGTGCATCACCCTCATTTGGGCAACCATCGTTTCGGTCGTCGTCTTCAACAGCCTCAAAGTAGCACAAGGCAACCCTGTAGACTATCTGAAAGACGAGTGAAATGGTTCGCCAACTTAAAAGGCAAGCAACTCGTCAACTCACCCACTTGTCAACTGTCAAACAATTCGTTAATTCCAATAAAGACATGAAAGAATTATTCAACCTGAAATCTTACTTCACGTTCCTCTCACGGAACAAGATCTACACGGCCATCAACGTGTTCGGGCTGTCGGTGGCTTTGATGTTTGTCATGCTCATCGGGCTCTACGTGTGGCAGGAGACCAACGTCGACCGACAGCACTCCAAGGCCCACCGCATCTACTTGGTGGGCACAAATTTTGACGCCCAAGGGTCTGATGGCACCGACGGCACACACCACGCCGTGGCCAGACATCTGCGCAAGCACTATCCCGAGATAGAGCGCACGTGCGGTTTCACCTTGAACAGGATAGACATAGCCCACGACGATGAGTTCGTCACAGCCCAAGTGCTGATGACCGACTCCACCTTTTTCGACTTCTTCGACTTCCCCCTCCTACAAGGAGACCGGCAGACTTGTCTGAAAGACAGACAAGGAACGGTGATCACGCAGCGGTTTGCCCGCAAGCTCTTCGGCACCGACAATGCGCTCGGGCGCACCATCGTGTGGAACGACAGCATACGCTTCCGGGTGACAGGAGTGGTGGCCGATTTCGACAACACCATCATCAACCAAGACGTAGACATGCTCGTCGACTTCTACTACGAGAAGTATTTCAATCGGGCAAGCATCGATGAGACCTTCCCGGGCATGGTGAATTTCACCGGCTCGTGCGTGCTGGTGATGGCCCGCGAGGGCACCGACTTCATGGCGCGGGAGAAAGGGCTCACGGCATTCTTCACGTCGTTCTGGCCCAGCTTCAATAACGGTGCCTTCAAATGCAGGGCCACGCTCACACCCCTCGACCGACTCTATCTCACTAAATACAATTCTGACTACGATATCCTGCGCCACGGCAACAGCCGGCTGGTGACCATCCTGCTCGTGGTGGGGCTGGTGATACTGCTCTTCTCGGTGATGAACTACATCAACCTCACCGTGGCCCAGTCGGGCTACCGGGCCCGCGAACTGGCCACGCGCCGCCTTTTCGGTGCACAGAAGCGCGAAGTGGGGCTGCGCTTGGTGCTGGAAAGCGTCGTGCTCTGTCTGCTCTCCTTAGTGATAGCCATAGCCTTTGCATGGGCACTCACGCCCCGGTTTGCCGAACTGCTCAATGCCCGTATCGATTTCGGCACCATGCTCCACCCTGCCGTCTTGGCAGCAATGTTCGGTTCGGCCGTGCTGCTGGGTGTCGTGGCCGGTGCTTTTCCGGCGGCAGTCATGTCGAGGGTGCGGCCCATTGAGGTGGTGCGGGGCGCATTCCGACAGCAAACCAAGATGGTCTTCTCGCGCGTGTTCATCACCCTTCAGAATGTCATCACCATCGTCATGCTCTCCTGCGCGCTCATCATGTCGGCCCAGATGCAACACCTGGTCAAGGCCCCGCTCGGCTTCCACACCGACAACCTGATGTGCATTTACGGAGGTGGGGCTTTCGACAGCAAAGACTTCCCCACATTCATCAACCGCCTGCGGCAACTGCCTTTCGTCACCGGTGTGGCCCCCTCCATGGGAACACCCGCTGACGGCGGTAACAACAATACTGTCATCGATGAAAAAATGTCGAAGAGTTTTCAGATGTTCATCGCCACCCCCGAGTGGATGAAGCTCTACGGCATCACGCTCAAGGACGACCACCACGTAGCTGCCCGCCCCGTAATCTACCTCAACACGCAGGCTCTGCACGACCTCGGGATGAAGCCCACCGACACACACATGAGCGAATACTACAGGAAGACGGGATTTTACGGGTTCCCGAAAGATGCCGCTTTCGGTGGTGTGATGAACGACTTCCACATCCGCAACATCCTGGAGGATAACAGCCACCCCATGCTGCTGCTCATACAAGACAAGATAGAAGAACCGTGGAACGTCACCATCGGATGCTCGGGAGACAGCCCGGCCGAAAACCTCCGTGAGGTGCAACGGGTGTTCAAGGAAGTGTTCCACCGCGATCTCTACGACCGGGGCCGTCCTTACGTGAACCAGCAGATAGAAGAAGCCTTCGAACACGAACTGCGCACCTCGCACATCGTCTCCATGTTTGCCCTCATTGCCATCATCATCTCGCTGCTGGGGCTCGTGGCCATGTCCACCTACTTCATTCAGCAGCGCAGCAAGGAGATAGCCGTGCGCAAGGTGTTCGGCTCCACGAGCAACCAGATGCGCCTGCGCCTCGTCCGCACCTTCCTGCTCTACGTGCTCGTGGCCTTCGTCGTGGCCGTGCCCATCGTGTGGTATTTCATGGCTGGGTGGATCTCGCAATACGCCTACCGCATCGTCTGGTGGCCCTGGCTGCTCGCTGCGGGTGTCATCGTGCTGCTCATCTCCTTTGCTGCCGTGGCCGTGCAGAGCTATGTGGCCGGCAACGAAAACCCCGTGAAACATATCAACGAGAATCAATGACCGGAGCCTGAGAGGTCGGAGAGTCCCCTCCCCGGCCTTCCTTGGTCCTTTCAGTTGCCCATTCTCCATCAACACCTTTAATTCCCGATAATTCTTAAAACAAAAATACAATGATTAAAGTAGAAAAACTCAGCAAGTCGTTTCGCACGGAAGAAGTCGAGACGATAGCACTCAACAACGTATCATTTGAAGTGGCCGACGGTGAATTTGTGGCCATCATGGGCCCCTCGGGTTGCGGCAAGTCCACACTACTCAACATCCTCGGACTGCTTGACAATCCCACGGGCGGACAATACTTCTTGGACGGTCGTGAGGTGTCGGGGCTGCAAGAGAAAGACCGCACCGACGTGCGCAAGGGCGAAATCGGCTTTGTCTTCCAAAGTTTCAACCTCATCGACGAACTCAACGTCGAGGAAAACATCGAATTGCCCCTCACCTATCTCAACATCCCCAAGGCCGAACGCCGGCAAAAGGTGCAGGCCATCATGCGGCGCATGGCCATCAGCCACCGCGCCAAGCACTTCCCCCACCAGCTCTCGGGCGGTCAGCAGCAGCGTGTGGCCATCGCCCGTGCGGTGGTGTTCGGTCCCAAAATGATTTTGGCCGACGAGCCCACCGGTAATCTCGACTCCAAGAACGGTGCCGAAGTGATGCACCTGCTCACCGAACTCAACCAAGAGGGCACCACCATCGTCATGGTGACCCACAGCGAGCATGACGCCTCCATCGCCCACCGCACGATCCGCCTTTTCGACGGACAAGTCGTGGAATAAGAGGCAAAAGGATAAAGAGGTGGAAAAGTAAAAGTCGGCATCCCACACTTCGTGCCGGCTGTGATATGGTAGATCGCTTTCCGTGTTCTACAGTAGGGGCAGTGCTTTATGCCTGCCCGCACGCCCGGAGGGCGTATGCAACATTCAAAAATTTAAAGATTCAAAAGGTGAAATATTAAGATATCCCTGCTTCCCTTTGCCTATTTACAGCCCGGCCGATGCTTGACAGGGAGACCACCGGGATAGAATAATTTGTCAAACTAATTATTCGTTTTCAGCCTCTCTGCTTGCGATATTTGCAACCGACAACCACTTGGGCGCAAATAAGCGAATTTTGGCGACACTTCCAAACCGTTGACTATCAGCTGTTTGAATTTTACTGACATGAATTTAGGTCTAAAAAGGGGCCTAAAAAGGCCCAACCGGGCTTGTAAAAGGGCCACAGTTGCGCTGCAACTGTGGCCCTTTCAACTTTCAACTGTGGCTCTTTCGCAGGTCTGGAGTGGCCGAATGGGAAAATCGGCGGGCTTCTCCGGTGGTCTAAGGCCGGCTTTCCATTCTGGCCGGAGAGTTTTTGCGGAAGCATTTTTGTTAATATTATTCACCACGTTACGGCATAGCATGGAGACTGTATTCACCGATTTCTCATTGGTAACACCTAACACCTGCCACCTAACACCTACCCCCCGCCCCACCGATGGACAAAAATGATAAAAAAACAGAAACGGCACCATCATTTTAAAGAAATATTATTATATTTGCAACACATTTTTATTACAAACTAAAAAAACAGATACTATGTTTGCTAATCCGTTTACGCTTTATGCCATCATTGCCGCAGCCGCCGTGCTGCTGCTTTTCTTCGTGTTCACATCCTATGTCAAGGCACCACCTTCCTACGCGTTCATCATCTCCGGTCTCAGCCGCGAACCGCGCGTACTCATCGGTTCCGGCGGTTTCCGCATCCCGTTTCTGGAGCGTCTCGACCGCGTTTACTTAGGACAAATCACGGTAGACATCAAAACCGAGGAGAGCGTGCCCACCAACGATTTCATCAATGTTGATGTGGATGCCGTGGCCAAGATACGCGTCACTCCGAATGCCGAAGGCACCCGGTTGGCCGCCAAGAACTTCCTCAACATGACCCCTGTCATGATTGCCGAACAGTTGCAGGATTCGTTGCAGGGCAACATGCGTGAAATCATCGGTACGCTCGACCTCCGCTCGCTCAACACCGACCGCGACGGTTTCTCGGATCAGGTGATGCAGAAGGCGCAGCACGACATGGCCAAACTGGGCATCGAGATCATCTCGTGTAACATTCAGAACGTGACCGACAAGGAAGGGCTCATCCACGACCTCGGTGCCGACAATACGGCCAAAATCAAGAAAGACGCTTCCATCAACCGAGCCAACGCCGAACGCGACGTGAAGATACAGGTGGCTCATGCCGACAAGGATGCCAACGACGCCCGGGTGGATGCCGACACGGCCATCGCCATGAAGAACAACGACCTGGCCTTGAAACGCGCCGACCTCAAGAAGCAGGCCGACACGGCGCAGGCCGATGCCGATGCCGCCTACGCCATCCAGCAGCAGGAGCAGCAGAAGACCATCAACATCAAGACCGTCGAGGCTGAAATTGAAAAGACCAAACGGCAGCAGATCCTCTCGCAGGAGCAAATCATCATCAAGCAAAACGAGTTGGCAGCCGAGGTGGAGAAGAAAGCCGATGCCGACAAATATCAGGTGCAGAAGAACGCTGAAGCCGATCTCGAACAGCGCAAGCGCATAGCCGAGGCCCAGCGCTACGAGGCCGAGCAGAAGGCACAGGCACAAAATGCGGCATCCGATGCCACCCGCTACCAGTTGGAGCAAGAGGCACAGGGTATCAAGGCCAAAGGAGAGGCTGAGGCCTACGCCATCTTGAAGCGAGGGGAAGCCGAAGCACAGGCAATGGACAAAAAGGCTGAAGCCTACAAGAAGTATAACAACGCGGCCGTGGCGCAAATGATGATAGAGGTGCTGCCGCAAATCGTCGAAAACGTAGCCAAGCCTATCAGTGCCATTAAGGATGTCAACATCTACAGCGGCGACGGTCAGGGCATCAGTGCGATGAGCGGCAACGTGCCTGTGGCCATCAAGCAGGCCTTTGACGTGCTCAAATCGGCCACGGGTGTGGACATGGCCGACATCATGAAGGCCGGCTCCATACAGGCCAAGACCACCCGCAACATCAACCTCAATCCCGAAGCACAGGAGATTGCCGATGGCCTTAAAGACGAATAATCAGCAAAAAGAAATACTGAAAACGGCCGCTTGGAATCTGAACCAAGCGGCCGTTTTACCATATAAAGCACCAAGTGCAGAATGGAGATGCCGCACTCCGGGCAGCTTTCCATCAGTTTATATCAATTTGGAGTTTTGCAGTTTGGTGAGATAGTTCTGCCAATAAGTGATTTTCTCCTGCACCTTCTGCTTGTCAACAAATCTGTTCAGGCGCGAATCGCTGAGCTGGGTGTTGAGCAAGAAGACATAATGCTCCACCAGTTTGGCCTTTTCGCGGGCCGTCTTCTTTTTCGGATAGCCCCGCTTGGCAGTCTCACGTGCCCACTGGTCGGAATTGGCGTTGATTTTCCGGGCCGTGGCCTGCAGGTCGGCGACAAAGTTTTCTCGGTAGGCCTTCTCCTCGGCAGTCTCCTTGCCGGCCGCCAACAGTTCGTCTACACTGATGCCGGCCTTCTGCTCCGCCTGACTGCCTGTGCCACCGATGGGCTCGTAGGTGGACTGGGCGAATGCTGCCACCGGCAGCATGGCCAATGCCATAACGGCAAAACGTAATGTCCTATTCATTTCTTCTCTTTATAAATTATGTTGTTGGCACCGCTTGTCAGCTTCAGTGCCTCGGGATGCTCCTCAATGAAACTGTTGATGTGCCGCACGCGCTTTTCCTCCAATATCTCGTCGACGGCTATCAGAATGCCCGTCTCCTCCACCTCGCCGAAACCATAGTTGATGGCCGTCCCGAAGAGTTTCATCGTGGGACTGAGGTTCATGTAGGCATTGACGAGCGGCGGAATGTTGTATCCCAGCTTGCGTATCTCACGATTGAGAATGCGATAGTCCTCCTTGAAGTCGGCAGCCGTGAAAAGCCGTTCCAGTTCCGTCTCCGGAGTCTCTATGACGAGCGGTTTCATCGGAATGACGAGATTCTCCTTGTCATCGAAATGTTTCTTGAGGAAATAGAGTATCATGTCACGCCCGCGGCGGATGTAAGAAGGATACATGGTCATCTTACCGAAGAAGTATTTCAAGTCGGGATTGATGACCGTAAGGGCTCCCAGACCGTCCCAAAGGTTGTCGAGGGCGAAAATGCTCTTGCTGTTGACCCGCACGTTCTGATACTCCAGCGACACGAAAGAGCGTCCCAACTCCACGGTGTAGGGCATGTAGTCGGTCAAGAACTTCTCGGAGAAATGGAACATGTGACTGGTAGCGAGCAGTGGTTGGCCATTGCCCCCCATCTTCCAGTCCTTGCCCGAGAGATAGCGATAGCCACCGATGATCTCGTCGGCCTCGGGATTCCATACAATGAGCTGCTTGTAGCATCCCTCGCCGGCATCAAATTCATCAATATCTACGGGCTTTCCCGTGCCGCCACCGGCCGTCCGGAAAGCTATCTCGCGCAGTCGCCCGATCTCCATCATGACATTCGGCGAGTCGTTGCCCGTGATGATGTAGATTTCGTTGTGGCTCTTGTTGGTCAAACGAAGCTGTTTGTCGGGTGTCAACTCGCTTTTCAGCAGTTCCTTACTGACCGGCCGGATGATCTCTTGTTCCATTTACATTTCTATACTGGTGAGACAGAAGCACTGCAAGGGTTTGCCCCTACAGGTTGCACCTCATCCTCTATTTCTTTTATTGTTGATTCTCTGTTGCTGCCTTCCCTTCCCGGGACACTGCTGCCGGACTACAGGTCATAAACCCTGTCTTCCACAAATTTAGCCCATTCCACCGCGCTTTTGCTCTTGTCGAACGTCTGCCACGGAATGGGTTTGCCGATAGCCACACGAAAGGTCTTATGGACATTCTTGTACATCTCGTCGACCAGAAAGAGCATGGCGATGTTGAACTTGATGTGGAGTGCCTTGCAAACATTGGCCAGCAGATAGAAGAAGTCGCTGTTGCGGCCGCCGAAATGGATGGGAACGACATCGCGGTGACACTCCACACTCTTGGTGATGAAGGTCTTTTTCCAGTCCACATCGTGTATCTGTCCACCAATCTTGCGCGAGCAAAGCCCTGCGGGGAACATCAGCATGTGGTTGTCACTTTGGAAACCGGCCTCGACCATCGCCGGAAAGTTGCGCGTATGGGCCCCGGTCTTGTTGATGCCGATGCTTACGGGCTTCAGTCCCGGGAGGTTGAGCAACAAGTCGTTGACCAGATAGCGGAACTTCCCGTCGTAGTGACGGCCGATGAGAGCCCCGAGTGCCACGCCGTCTGCCCCACCGAGCGGATGGTTGGAGACAAAGGTATAGAGCTTGCCATCGTCCTTGGCAGGCAGGTTTTCCTCGCCCACGATGTCCAACGTCATGTCAAGATAGCGGACACACGCTTCGAGCCATTCCGTACCCACTGTGTGGCGGCTCTCCCATAGAAAGCGATTCACCTCATCTTCATGCACAATATGCTTGAGCCATGACACAAGAAATCCCGGGACAAAACGGGCTTTGTCACCCATTTTCCCCTTCAGAATCCGGTCAATGTCAATCGTTTTCTCTAAGTCCCCATTCATGTTGTCCCAAAGCTAACACCATGCAAAAATAACGCAAAGTTTTTAAATACGTTACCTTTTTCCGTAAAAACTTCAAAAAAAACATACTTTTGATAGATTTACCGGCATAAAAAACATACCATTGACGCGACAAAACCGACAACTTCGCACAACGGCCCACGCCCCCCAACCAAGACGAATGAGGCAAAAGGATGCCTTTTTACGGAAGTTTTATAAAATTTGTGGGGGAAAGTGGAGGATTATGGGGAATTTTATGTAACTTTGACCCCAAATTCTCTATATAAGATGTACGTATGAGATTTCTGGGAAACATAGAAGCCAAGACCGATGCGAAAGGGCGCGCCTTTTTGCCGGCCGTGTTCCGCAAGGTGCTGCAAGCATCGGGCGAGGAGCGGCTTGTGATGCGAAAAGACGTGTTTCAGACCTGTCTGGTGCTCTATCCGGAATCGGTGTGGAACGTGCAGATGGACGAGTTGCGCAACAAGCTGTCGCGCTGGAACAAGCGCGAACAGCAGATATTCCGCATGTTTGTGTCGGATGTGGAAATCCTCTCCCTTGACGGCAACGGGCGTTTCCTCATTCCCAAACGCTACATGAAAATGGCGGACATCGACCAGAACATCAAGTTTGTGGGTGTAGACAACACCATCGAGATTTGGAGCAACGACCGTTCGGAACCTTTCATGGAGCCGGAGGAGTTCAGCAGTGCTCTGGAAGAAATCATGAACAACGACTATCAACAGGCAGAACGTGATTAAGACCGCAGAAACATATCATGTGCCCGTTCTCCTCAAAGAGAGTGTGGACGGACTGAACATCCGCCCCGGAGGCATCTACGTGGATGTCACTTTCGGGGGTGGCGGGCATTCCCGTGAGATTCTGTCACGCCTGACGGGCGGGGCACACCTCTACAGTTTCGACCAAGATGCTGATGCGGAGGGGAATGTGATAGGTGATAGGTGGTGGGTGTTAGGTGATAATGAAAAGCCTAAAGGAGAAAAGGAAGAACGACCCGGCACTTCATCAGGTCCCAACACCTATCATCTATCGCCAGAAGAAGGAGACGAGGAAGAACAACACGACATTTCATTAACACCTAACACCCAACACCTATCACCCCAGCCCTTCACCTTCGTCCGCAGCAACTTCCGCTATTTGAAGAACTGGATGCGCTACTACGGAGTAGACCACATAGACGGACTATTGGCCGACCTGGGGGTCTCAAGCCACCATTTCGATGACGAGACAAGGGGATTTTCGTTCCGCTTCGACGCTCCGCTCGACATGCGCATGAACAAACGGGGAGGACGGACAGCTGCCGACATCGTGAACGAATATGACGAAAACAGATTGGCCGATGTATTCTACCTCTACGGCGAACTAAAAAACTCACGCCGCATAGCCGCAGCACTTGTCAAAGCCAGAGCACAGGGGCGCATAGAGACGACCCAAGACTTTGTGCAGGCCGTGGAACCGCTCTTCCGCCGCGAACGGGAGAAGAAAGACCTGGCCAAGTTGTTTCAGGCCTTGCGCATAGAGGTGAACAACGAAATGACGGCACTCAAAGAAATGCTGCTGGCGGCCACCGAACTGCTCAAACCGGGAGGACGGCTGTCGGTGATAACCTATCATTCGCTCGAAGACCGCATCGTGAAGAACGTGATGAAGGCCGGCAACGCAGAAGGAAAAGTGGCACAAGACTTCTTCGGACGAATAGAGACACCATTCAGACCGGTCAACAACAAAGTGATTGTGCCCGAAGACGACGAACAACAGCGCAACCCGAGAAGCAGGAGCGCCAAACTAAGAATTACAGAAAAGAAATGAAAGAAGACGAGATGCCGGAACAAGCGGCCGACGAAACGCTGAAACAGGTCATAGCCAAGCAGGCCACCGAAGACGAGGCACCGCTATCGAAGACGTTCACACTGAGGAAAATCCTCGGTGGTGACATTCTCTCGGCACAGGTCATCAGAAGACAGATATGGCTGGTGCTGCTCGTCGTGGCCTTTATCATCGCCTACATCTCCAACAGATACAACATACAGAAAGACCTGATAGAGATAGACCACCTGCAAGACGAATTGCAGGATGCCAAATACAAGGCACTCTCGAGCAGCAGTCAAATAACGGAAAAAAGCCGGGAGAGCCGGGTGCTGGAACTGTTGAAAAACAACAAAGACAGTGTGATACACATCGCCGACCAGCCACCTTACATTATTAACGTGCCGGAAGAATAACAGGACATGAGCAATTTTGACACCAACAAAGTGATGCCCCGCTACATCGCCATCTCTCTCGTGATGGTGCTGATAGCCCTGGCTGTCCTGGGAAAGACGGTCTACACCATGACGGCCAAGCGCAGCTTCTGGATGGCAGTGGCCGACAGGGTGAAGAAAGACTCGGTGAGCGTGAAGCCCAACCGGGGCAACATCCTTAGTTGCGACGGCCAACTCATGGCCAGTTCACTGCCGGAATTCAGAATTTACATGGACTTCAAGGCTCTCAGAGAGGCCGGAAACGACTCGCTCTGGGATGCCAAGGAAGACTCAATATGCCACGGACTGAGCCAGATATTCCCCGAAAAAACAGCCAAAGACTTCAAGCAGCAACTGGAAGAGGGACGCAAGAAGCAGAGCCGGCACTGGGCCATCTGGAGCCGACGCATCGACTACAACACGTTCACGGAGGTGAAGCAGTTGCCCGTGTTCAACCTCACGGCCTACCAGAGCGGATTCCACTGGGAGGAGAACAATGCCCGCAAGCGGTCGTACGGGTCGCTCGCGGGCCGCACCATCGGGGCCATGTTCGGAGCCAAAGACACGGCCCGCTTCGGTCTCGAACTCTCCTACGACTCCATCCTGCGCGGAAAGAACGGCATCGTGCATCGGCGCAAGGTGCGCAACAAGTTTCTTGACATCACCGACACGCCCCCCATCGACGGTGCCGACATCGTGACGACCATCGACGTGGGTATGCAAGACTTGGCCGAACGGGCCGTGATAGACGAGTTGAAGGAAATCAATGGCAACGTGGGCGTGGCCATCGTTATGGAGGTGAAGACGGGCGACATCAAGGCCATCGTGAACATGGAGAAGTGTTTCGACGGCGAATACCGCGAAATTCACAACCATGCCGTCAGCGACCTGCTCGAACCGGGTTCCGTGTTCAAGACGGCCAGCATACTGGTGGCCCTCGACGACGGTGTGGTGGACACCACCTACATGGTGGAGACGGCCGGCGGTGTGTGGCCGATGTATGGCCGCGACATGAAAGACCATAACTGGCGGCGCGGCGGCTACGGACGCATCTCGTTGCCACGTTCGTTGGAGGTGAGCTCCAACATCGGCGTGAGCCGCATCATCGACGACCACTACCGCAACAATCCGGAGAAATACGTGCGCGGCATCTACCGCACCGGATTGGCCGACAACCTGCGCATACCGCTCGTGGGGGCCACGCCGGCACGGATCAGAATGCCGCACAAGAACTCACATGGCCAATACGACAACTGGAGCCACACGGCCCTGCCGTGGATGAGCATAGGCTACGAAACGCAGATACCGCCCATCTCGACACTGACTTTCTATAACACCATCGCCAACAACGGCAAGATGATGCGTCCTCGCTTCGTGCAGAGGGTGGTCAAAAACGGGGAGACCATCATGGAGTTTCCACCGGAAGTGATGCGGGAACAGATTGCCAAAGAGTCGACCATCAAGACCATGCAGACCATCCTGGAACATGTCGTGAGCCAGGGACTGGGCAAGAAGGCCGGTTCGACCTCCTTTAAGGTGGCCGGAAAGACGGGCACGGCACAGATTTCGCAGGGTGTGGGCGGTTATAAAATAGGGGTCACCAACTATCTGCTGAGCTTCGCGGGCTTCTTCCCTGCCGACGACCCGCGCTACAGCTGCATCGTCTGCATACAGAAATCGGGGCTTCCGGCATCGGGCGGCGGCATGAGTGGCGTGGTGTTCCACCACATAGCCGAGGGCATCATGGCACAAAATCTGAAGTTGGATGTCAAGGATGCACGCGACGCGAGTTCGGTATTCCTCCCCGACGTGAAGAATGGCAACATCCTTGCAGCCGACTACGTGCTCTCGCAGCTCGGTTTCAACACCATTGCCGACTGGAACGGGAGTTATGCCAACGGCAACCCCATCTGGGGGCGGGCCGAGCGGAAAGGCGCTCACAAGATGGAACTCATACGGCAGAAGACATACGGCCACTCCATGATGCCCGACGTGACGGGCATGGGGGCGCGCGACGCGGTGTTTCTCATCGAGAGCCGGGGCGTGAGGGTGAAAATCACCGGTCGCGGAAAAGTGGTAAAACAGAGTCTGGAACCGGGACATCAGATCAAAAAAGGCGAAGTGTGTACCCTCACAATGGGATGACGCCCAAAACAAGAACAATAAAGAAAGGAAATATATGGAACTGAGCAAACTGCTGAAGAATATCAAGCCGACGGCCATTGTCGGCGATGCCGAAGTGGAAATCACCGGCATAAACATCGACTCGCGCAAAATAGGACCGGGCCAACTGTTCGTGGCCATGAAGGGGACACAGGTAGACGGCCACCGCTTTATATCCAAAGCCATCGAACTGGGGGCCAAAGCGGTGCTCTGCGAGGACATGCCCGAGAATACGGTTGAGGGCGTGACCTACGTGCAGGTGGCATCGACGGAAGATGCCGTAGGCCCCGTAGCCACGCTCTTTCACGGCGACCCGTCGAGCAAGTTGAAACTGGTGGGGGTGACAGGAACCAACGGAAAGACCACTGTCGCCACCTTATTATATAATATGTTCCGCAAAATGGGACACAGGGTGGGGTTACTCTCAACGGTGTGCAACTACATCGAAGACGAAGCCATACCTGCCGACCACACCACTCCCGACCCCATAGAGCTCAACGAACTGCTGGACCGCATGGTCAAGGCGGGCTGTGAATATGTCTTTATGGAATGCTCATCGCATGCCATTGCGCAGAAACGCATCGGTGGGCTGAAATTCACGGGCGGACTGTTCACCAATCTCACCCGTGACCATCTGGACTATCACAAGACTTTCGAAAACTACCGCAATGCCAAAAAGGCCTTCTTTGACGGTCTGCCGAAGGACGCTTTCGCCATCACCAATGCAGACGACAAAAACGGGATGGTGATGGTGCAGAACTGTAAGGCTACCATCAAGACCTACTCCACCCGCACGATGGCCGACTTCCGGGCACGCATCATAGAATGCCATTTCGAGGGCATGTATCTGGAAGTGGACGGCCACGAAGTGGGAGTGCAGTTCATCGGCAAGTTTAACGTGAGCAATCTGCTGGCCGTGTATGGTGCAGCAATCATGTTGGGCAAGAAACCGGAAGACGTGCTGGTGGTGATGAGTACGCTGAAGAGCGTGAGCGGAAGGCTTGAGCCCATCCGCTCGGCAGAAGGTGTGACGGCTATCATCGACTATGCCCACACCCCTGACGCACTGGAAAACGTGCTCAGTGCCATCCACGAGGTGCTCAACGGCAAGGGACGGGTGATCACCGTATGCGGGGCCGGCGGCAACCGGGACAAGGGCAAGCGTCCGCTGATGGCCGTGGAAGCCGTGAAGCAGAGCGACAAGGTGATTATCACAAGTGACAACCCGCGGTTTGAAGAACCGCAAAACATCATCAACGACATGCTGGCCGGCCTCAACGCCCAACAGATGAAAAAGGTGGTGAGCATCGTAGACCGCAAGGAAGCCATACGCACGGCCTGCATGATGGCACAAAAGGGTGATGTGGTGCTCATCGCCGGCAAGGGCCACGAAGACTACCAGGAGATAAAAGGCGTGAAGCACCACTTCGACGACAAAGAGGTGGTGCGCGAAATCTTCGCCAACTGACAAGTCAGCCGGCGGGCAGGCATCATCTGCACGCCGACGGACTAAAGGCCACTTACAATCAACATTCATCATTCAATCATAGAATATGTTATATTATCTGTTCAGATTTTTAGATCAGTTCGACATACCCGGGTCACACCTCTGGCAGTATATCTCGTTCAGGTCGTTGCTCACACTGATTCTTTCGCTCATCATTTCGGCATGGTTCGGCGAGCGTTTCATCAAATTCATGAAACGCCGGAACATTTCGGAGACCCAACGTGATGCTTCCATCGACCCCTTCGGCACACAGAAGAAAGGCGTGCCCACGATGGGTGGCATCATCATCATCGTGTCCATCCTCGTGCCGGTGATACTGCTGGGGCGCATGAGAAACATCTATCTCATCCTGATGATTGTCACCACCGTGTGGCTCGGATTTCTCGGATTTCTCGATGACTACATCAAGATATTCAGGAAAAACAAGGAGGGACTGAAAGGAAAATACAAAATCGTGGGACAAGTGAGCATCGGTCTCATCGTGGGTCTGACACTCTGGAGCAGTCCCGACGCCACCATCAACGAGAATGTAGAGATACAACGGCAGGGGCAAGAAGTGGTAGTGACCCATAAATCGGAGTCGACGAAGTCGCTGAAGACAACGATTCCGTTTGTCAAAAACCACAATCTGGACTACTCGGAGCTCATGTCGTTTTGCGGAAAATACAAGACGGCAGCAGGTTGGATGCTCTTCGTTATCATGACTATCGTTGTGGTAACGGCCGTCTCCAACGGTGCCAACCTCAACGACGGCATGGACGGCATGTGCGCCGGCAACTCGGCCATCATCGGCGTGGCCCTCGGCATCTTCGCCTACGTGTCGAGTCACATCGAATATTCGGCCTATCTGAATATTATGTACATACCCGGTTCGCAGGAACTGGTGGTGTTCATCTGTGCCTTTGTGGGAGCCATGATAGGCTTTTTGTGGTACAATGCCTACCCCGCCCAGATATTCATGGGCGACACCGGGTCGCTCACCATTGGCGGTATTATCGGGGTGTGCGCCATCATCATTCACAAGGAACTGATGCTGCCCATCCTTTGCGGTATTTTCTTCGTAGAGAGCCTGAGCGTCATCATCCAGTCCACCTACTTCAAATACCGCAAGCGGAAAGGAGAACGCGTGCGGGTGTTCCGCGCAACGCCCATACACGACAACTTCCGCAAATTGGACTCGCAGCTCGATGCCACCAGCAAATATCTGCTGAGAGGGTGGCCGCACCGGCAATTTCACGAGTCGAAGATAACCATCCGCTTTTGGATTACGACCATCATTCTTGCGGCCATCACCATCATTACGCTGAAAATCCGATGAAGGAAAGACGGGAACGTATCAGAAAACAAGTGTTTAACAGACTTAAAGAAACAGGAAAGATATGAGTAGAATCGTAGTATTAGGTGCCGGAGAGAGCGGTGCAGGCGCAGCAGTCCTGGCCAAGAAAGAAGGGTTTGACGTGTTTGTAAGCGACATGTCGCTGATAAAGGACAAATACAAGAAGCTGTTGGACGATCACCACATTGAGTGGGAAGAAGGGCACCACACGGAAGAAAAGATTCTCGACGCCGATGAAGTCATCAAGAGTCCGGGCATCCCAAAGGAGGCCCCAATGGTGGAAAAGCTCATCAAACAAGGAACCCATATCATCAGCGAAATAGAATTTGCCGCCCGTTACACCCACTCCAAGATGGTGTGCATCACGGGGAGCAACGGCAAGACGACGACGACATCGCTCATCTACCATATCTTCAAGGCCGCAGGCTACGATGCTGGACTGGCCGGCAACATCGGCAAGAGTCTGGCCTTGCAGGTGGCCGAAGACCCGCACGAATACTACATCATCGAGTTGAGCAGTTTTCAGCTCGACAACATGTATGATTTCCGGGCCAACATCGCCATCCTGCTCAACATCACCCCTGACCACTTGGATCGTTACGACAACTGCATGCAGAACTATGTGGATGCCAAGATGCGCATCTTGCAGAACCAGACAGCCGACGACAGTTTCATCTTTTGGAACGACGATCCCATCATCAAACGGGAGTTGGAAAAATATGACATCAAAGCCGTGAAGTGCCCGTTCTCCGAACTGAAAGAAAAGGGTTCCATCGGTTACATTGAGGAGGGCGAGTACAAGATAGAAAAGCCCACACCATTCAATATGGAGCAAGAGGAACTGAGCCTGACAGGCAAGCATAACATCTACAACAGTCTGGCGGCCGGTATCGCCACTAACATTGCAGGCATCAAAAAAGAGGTGATCCGCAAGAGTCTGGGCGACTTCCCCGGGGTGGAACACCGTTTGGAAAAGGTGTGCAAAGTGGGCGGAGTGCAATACATTAACGATTCCAAAGCCACCAATGTAGATGCCTGTTGGTATGCTTTGGAGAGCATGAAGAACCCGACAATCCTCATTCTTGGCGGTAAGGACAAAGGCAACGATTACAACCAAATCAAAGAACTGGTTAAGAAAAAGTGCGTTGGCCTTGTATACCTCGGGGCCGACAACAAGAAGCTGCACGACAACTTTGATGCCTTGGGTATTCCGGTGCGCGACACACACTCCATGAAAGATTGTGTGGCAGCCTGCTACGAGATGGCCCGACCGGGCGATACGGTGCTGCTGAGCCCATGCTGTGCCAGCTTTGACCTGTTCAAGAATATGGAAGACCGCGGCAACCAGTTTAAGACACTCGTAAAAAATCTGTAATCCGGCCCGGCTGTCGCCGGCCCCATAGCTGGACATGGGCATCCCCACCACAGGTCGCACACTGGCCATCAAGATGCTTAGACTCAAAGAACAGAAACAAAAAACAAATAGAGATGATAAACAAGACTTTAGGCAATATATTCAAGGGTGACAAGGTGATTTGGATGGTCTTCTTCTTCCTCTGCATCATCAGCATTGTAGAAGTGTATTCGGCCTCAAGCTCCATGACCTACAAGAGTGGGGCCTACTGGGCTCCGATGATCAAGCATACCGGTTTGATACTCTTGGGCATAGGCGTGATGCTCGTCACACTCAACATTCAGTGTAAATACTTCAAAGTGATCACCCCCATTCTGCTTGTCATTTCTTTCATCACCCTGATATGGGTATGGTTTGCCGGTGAATCTACCAACGGGGCCCAACGCTGGATAAGCCTATTGGGCATTCAGTTTCAGCCCTCGGAGATAGCCAAAGGCACCGTAGTGCTGGCCACGGCACAAATATTGAGTGCCATGCAGACAGATAAAGGAGCCGACAAGAAAGCACTGAAGTTCATCCTCACTGTAGCCGGGCTCTTTACGGTCCTCATTGCCATCGAGAACCTGTCTACCGCCATGCTGCTCTGCGTCACTATCTTTTGTATGATGGTGATAGGCAGAGTGCCCACCAAGCAACTGGGCCGGTTGGCCGGCATCGCAACCCTTTGTGTGGTCATCCTCCTCTCCCTGATATGGATGGTGGGCACCGACCGTCCCGAGCCCGATGCCAACCGGAATCTCACCGAACTTGCCGGAAAGGGCAAACAAGAGCAGAATGCGCAGAATGTCGGCATGATAGGTAAAATATTTCACCGGGCCGACACATGGAAGTCGCGCATGAAAGGCTTCATGAACGACAAAGACCTCAAACCCGGCGACATCGATCTTGACAAGGATGCCCAGAAAGCACATGCCAATATAGCCATTGCCACTTCCAACGTTGTGGGTAAAGGACCGGGCAATTCCGTTGAGCGCGATTTCCTGTCACAAGCCTTCTCCGACTTCATCTATGCCATCATCATCGAAGAAATGGGCATCGAAGGAGCCTTCTTCGTGGCTATGCTCTACATCATCCTCCTGTTCAGAACGGGAAAAATAGCCAATCGCTGCGAAAATAACTTCCCGGCATTCCTTGCCATGGGACTGGCTATCATGCTTGTCATACAAGCTCTGTTCAACATGCTTGTGGCCGTAGGTCTCGCCCCTGTGACCGGACAGCCGTTGCCGCTCATCAGTAAAGGTGGGACCTCCACGGTCATCAACTGTGTCTATATCGGCGTGATTCTGAGTATCAGCCGGTCGGCCAAACGGAAAGCCATCCCACAAGAGGCTACCGGCGGAAATATCCTTGGAACTGCCTAATATGGAAAAAGGGGCACATTTCATACGTCAAATAGTGCTGATAATAAAAAAAATGATTACTTTTGCAACTAAAGAATAAAAGCTATTATGGATAAGGAATTGAGAATCATCATCAGTGGTGGCGGCACGGGAGGCCACATCTTCCCGGCCATCTCCATTGCCAATGCTGTCAAGGCCAAGCGCCCCGATGCCCGCATTCTTTTCGTAGGGGCTGAGGGACGCATGGAAATGCAGCGCGTGCCGGCTGCCGGATATGAGATCAAAGGACTTCCCATCTGCGGATTCGACCGCAAGCACTTGCTTAAAAACATCGCCGTGCTGTTCAAAATCTGGAAAAGCCAGCGCATGGCCAAGGCCATCATCCGCGACTTCAAGCCCATGGCTGCCGTCGGAGTGGGAGGCTACGCCAGCGGTCCCACGCTCAACGTATGCGCTGATAAAGGAATTCCCTGCCTCATCCAAGAACAGAACTCATACGCCGGAGTCACCAACAAGTTGCTGGCCAAGAAGGCCGATAAGATTTGTGTGGCCTACGAAGGAATGGAACGGTTCTTCCCGGCCGACAAAATCATCATGACAGGCAACCCGGTACGGCAAAACGTTTTGGAGACAAGCATCAGCAAAGAGGATGCCCGGAAAGGGTTCGGACTGGATCCCGACAAAAAAACCATCTTGTTAGTGGGCGGCAGCCTTGGAGCCCGCACCATCAACGATAGTGTGAAGAATGCCTACACTGAACTGATCGGGCAGAATCCCGACATACAATTCATTTGGCAGACGGGCAAATACTATTATCCTGAAATTCAACGGGAGTTTGGACAAAAGACATGTCCCAACCTGAAATTCATGGATTTCATCAGCGACATGGGAGCAGCCTACAAGGCCGCTGATCTCGTCATCAGCCGCGCCGGGGCCAGTTCCATATCCGAATTTTGCATCATTGGTAAACCGGTGATCCTCGTTCCAAGCCCCAACGTGGCCGAAGACCACCAAACGAAGAATGCCATGGCACTGGTGAATAGGGATGCTGCGCTTTACGTGAAAGACGCCGAGGCCCCGGAGAGACTCATCCAACTGGCCGTGGCCACCGTCAAAGACGATGCCAAACTCGCTTCTCTCAGCGAAAACATCAAAAAATTAGGATTGAAAGACTCTGCCGACATCATTGCCGACGAAGTCATCAAACTTGCAACAAGATAGTTTGTCATGGAATTAAAGGACATCAAAGCGGTTTATTTTATAGGTGCCGGTGGTATCGGCATGAGTGCCATCGCGCGCTATTTCATCCACAAGGGAATGGTCGTGGCCGGCTACGACAAGACTCCTTCCGAGCTTACCCGACGCCTGGAGAAAGAAGGGATGCTCATACATTATGAAGAGAGTGTCGATGAGATACCCCACGCTTGCAAAAAGCCTGCTTCTACCCTCGTCGTCTACACACCCGCCATTCCCGCAGACCACAAGGAGTTGACTTTCTTCCGTGAAGGGGAATTCGAAATAGAGAAACGCGCTCAAGTGCTCGGCACACTGACCCGCACGCATAAAGGACTCTGTGTGGCAGGAACGCATGGCAAGACTACTACATCGACCATGTGCGCTCACATCATGCACCAAAGCCAGCAAGACTGCAATGCCTTTCTCGGAGGCATCTCCAAGAACTACGGCACCAACTACATCTTGTCCGACAAGAGCGATTTCGTGGTCATCGAGGCCGACGAATTCGACCGCTCGTTCCATTGGCTGCGCCCGTGGATGAGCGTCATTACCTCCACCGACCCCGACCACCTCGACATCTATGGTACCAAGGAGGCCTATCTTGAGAGTTTCCGCCACTACACCGAACTCATCCAACCCGGCGGTGCACTCATCCTCCACAAAAATCTCGAAATGCAGCAACATGTGCAGGAAGGGGTACGCGTCTACGAATATAGTCTCGACGAAGGCGACTTCCATGCCGAGAACATTAAGATAGAGAATGGTGAAATCACCTTCGACTTCATCTCTCCCGTGGAATGTGTAAGGAATGTCATGCTCGGTCAACCCGTGCCCATCAACATCGAAAACGGCGTGGCTGCCATGGCCATGGCTCAGCTCAACGGCTGTACGGCCGAGGAATTGCGCTACGGCATGAAGACCTACGCGGGCGTGGACCGCCGCTTCGACTTCAAAATCAAGAACGACCGCCATGTCTTCCTCTCCGACTATGCCCACCACCCGAAGGAAATCTACCAGAGTGCCAAAAGCATACGCGAACTCTACAAGGATCGGAAGATTACGGCCATCTTCCAACCGCACCTCTATACAAGAACGCGGGATTTCTATCAAGACTTTGCCAACAGCCTCAGCCTGCTTGATGAAGTGATACTCTGCGACATCTATCCGGCACGGGAGAAACCCATTGAGGGCGTGACCTCCAAGCTCATCTACGACAACCTGAAGCCGGGTGTGGAAAAGAGTATGATACACAAGGAAGATGTACTCGACCTCGTGAAGTCGCGCGACTTCGACGTGCTGCTCGTCCTCGGGGCCGGCGATCTTGACAACTACGTGCCGCAAATAGCCAAACTGCTCGAATCCAAATAATGCACATCAACTGGAAGAAAACGACCATTGTAGTGCTTGATGCCGTTCTGGCTGCCTATCTTGTACTGGCATTCACCTCGTTCAACAAACCGGATGAATCAAACGCCTTGTGCACCAAGGTGAATATCAACATCCAAGACGAGATGACAAACGGTTTTCTCAACGTAAAGGAGATTAAAAACCGGCTTGTGGCCCAACAACTCTATCCATTGGAGAAGCCCATGCGCTATGTCAATGGGCGCAAGATCGAAGAAATGCTCAGAGCCACCCCGTTTGTCAAGACGGCCGAATGCTACAAAACGCAGGACGGGCAGGTGTGCATCTCGCTCACCCAGCGCATGCCCATTGTGCGCATCAAAAGCATCAACGGCGACGACTATTACATCGACGACCACAACAGCATCATGCCCGGCACCAAGTACACCAGCGATCTCATCATTGCCACGGGCTACATCAACCGCCCCTTTGCCCGCCAATATGTCTCCGTGCTGAGCAAGGCACTCATGGAGAAAGACCTCTGGAAAAACCAGATAGAGCAGATCAATGTGCTTCCCGACCGGGGCATCGAGCTCATTCCCCGTGTGGGCAACCACATCATCTTCATAGGCTATCTGCCCGAAAGCAACCGGCAGTCGGTGCGCGATGGAGAGATAAAAGCCTACGTGGAGAAAAAGATGGCGCGGCTGGAGAAGTTCTACAAATACGGTCTTTCGCAGGCCGGGTGGAACAAATACTCATACATCAGTCTGGAGTTTGACAACCAAATCATCTGCAAGAAACATGCAGCCGACACCACGCCCACTCCGGCAACATCATCACAAACGAATTGATAATCACATAAACCTATGCCAAAAGAATTTATCGTAGCTATAGAACTCGGTTCATCCAAGATGACCGGCATTGCGGGACAGAAGAATCTCGATGGCAGCATCACAGTATTGGCCGTCGTCACCGAAGATTCCACGTCGTGCATTCGGAAAGGTGTAGTATATAACATCGACAAGACCGGCCAGTGCCTCACCAACATCATCAACAGGCTCAAGACCATCCTCAAGCAGGAGATTGTCCACGTGTATGTCGGTGTGGGCGGACAGTCTATCCGCAGTGTGAAGAATGTCATTGTCAAAGAACTGCCTAACGAGACGGTAGTCACCCAAGACATGATCAACGCCCTTATGGACGGAAACCGCAACATGAGCTACACCGATCAGGAAATCCTTGATGCGGCCACGCAGGAATACAAGATAGACAACCAGTATCAGCTTGACCCCGTAGGCATACAGTGCTCACGACTGGAAGGCAATTTCCTCAACATTCTCTGGCGCAAGACTTTCTACCGCAATCTCAACAAGTGTTTCGACAATGCCGGCATAGCCATTGCCGAGATGTATCTCGCCCCCCTGGCCATGGCCGACAGCGTACTCACCGAGGCCGAGAAGCGGTCGGGATGTGCCCTTGTAGACATCGGTGCCGACACCACCACCGTCTCCGTCTATCACAAGAATATCCTCCGCCATCTGGCCGTAATTCCACTCGGTTCCAACAACATCACCAAGGACATCGCCTCCCTGCAAATGGAAGAGCGCGATGCCGAGAAGATGAAACTCAAATATGCCAAGGCTTTCACCGATAACAACGACATCGACAGCACCCTCACCTACCCCATCGATCAAGACCGGCAGGTGGAGAGCCGCAAATTCATCGACATTGTGGAGGGTCGGTTGGAAGAAATCATCGAGAACGCGTGGTTCCAGGTGCCCAGCGAGTATGCCGACAAACTCTTGGGCGGCATCATACTCACCGGCGGCGGTTCCAATATCCCCAATCTGGAACGGGCCGTGCGCAACCACACACATATTGAGAAGATACGCATAGCCAAGTTTGTCACACAGACCATCAACTCCAACGACCCGAAGATTACTGATCACAACGGGATGATGAACACCGTGCTCAGTCTGCTTGCCAAAGGCGACATGAACTGTGCGGGCAGCGAAATCAAAGCCGACCTTTTCGGCACCGGTGAGCCACGCCCCACAACCACAACGGGCACACTGCACACCACCCCGCGCACTCCCAACGAGACCAGCGGCACAGGCGTGGTGCTCACGGCGGCCGAAAAGCAGAAAGCCGAAGAGGAGGCCCGCCGCAAGAGGGAGGCTGAGGAGGAGGCAGCACGCAAAGCCGCTGCCGAAGAGGCCGCCCGTAAAGAGCGGGAGCGCAAGGAGAACAGCCCGTTGCACAAGATGTCTACCGGCTTGAAGAAGTTCATCAAACAGATGGTGTCGGAGGAGGAATGACCACACACACGAGACTGACAGCACATTACTAATCCTTTAAAAGTACAGATAAGAACATGCCAGACATATTAGATTTCGGTGAACCCGAGAAAGAGAACAGCATCATCAAAGTGATTGGTGTGGGTGGAGGCGGTGGCAACGCTGTCAACCACATGTATCGTGAAGGCATCCACGACGTGAGTTTCGTGCTTTGCAACACAGACAATCAGGCACTCAACGACTCTCCCGTGCCCGTGCATCTGCAACTGGGCAAGGAGGGACTCGGTGCCGGCAACAAACCCGAACGTGCCCGTCAGGCGGCCGAGGAGACCATCGACGACATCAAGAACATGCTCAACGACGGCACCAAGATGGCTTTCATCACGGCCGGTATGGGTGGCGGCACGGGCACGGGGGCCGCTCCCGTGATAGCCCGTGTGAGCAAGGAGCTGGACATCCTCACCGTGGGCATCGTCACGATTCCTTTCCGCTTCGAGGGCGACAAGAAGATCGATCAGGCCCTCGACGGCGTGGAGGAGATGTCGAAACACGTAGATGCCCTGCTCGTCATCAACAATGAGCGCTTGCGCGAAATCTATCCTGAACTCTCCCTGCTCAACGCCTTTGCCAAGGCCGACGACACACTGAGCGTGGCAGCCAAGAGCATTGCCGAGATTATCACCACCCACGGACTCATCAACCTCGACTTCAACGATGTAAAAACCGTGCTCAAAGACGGCGGTGTGGCCATCATGAGCACCGGCTACGGTGAGGGCGAGGGGCGCGTGAAGCAGGCCATCGACGATGCACTCAACTCACCGTTGCTCAACGATAACGACATCTACAACTCCAAGAAGATATTGCTCAGCATTGCTTACGCCAGCGACAAGAGCGGTGACAGCGGACTGATGATGGACGAGATGAACGACGTGAACGACTTCATGGCGCGTTTCGACAGCAACTTCGAAATCAAATGGGGCGTAGCCATCGATCCCGAACTGGAGAAAAAAGTGAAAGTGACCATTCTTGCCACGGGCTTCGGCATCGAAGATGTGGACGGCATGAACGGCCACTTGAAGAAGCACACGCAGGAAGAGGCCGACCGCATAGCCCAAGAGGAGGAGCGCAGGGCCGAGAACGAGGAGCGCCGTGGACGCTACTATGGCTCCATCGGCAAAAACAACCAGTATAAGCGCCGCCCCCACATCTTCCTTTTCCGCCCCGAAGATCTCGACAACGAAGATGTCATCATGGCCGTGGAGAGTACGCCCACCTACAAGCGCACGCGCCAGATGCTCGACGACATACGCAGTCAGGCTACCGGCATCAGCAACAAGGAGAGCGACAAGGAGGCCGGCGAACCCATTCAGGGAACCATCAGCTTTGCCTGAACCAACTCCTTTGACAGTTTATGAATGATCAATAACCACGGGCCGGCTATTCACTTAGTCGGCCCTTTTTTAAAATCTATAAGAAAGGAAAACAACTATGACACTATTCGACCAAATCAGTGAAGACATCAAGGCTGCCATGAAAGCCCGTGACAAAGTGCGCTTGGAGACGCTGCGCAACATTAAGAAAGTGTTTATCGAGGCCAAGACCGCTCCCGGTGCCAACGACGAACTCGACGATGCGGCTGCCTTGAAAATCATTCAGAAGTTGGCCAAGCAGGGCCGCGAGACCGCCCGGACTTATACTGACAACAGCCGGCAAGACCTCGCCGACGAGGAACTGGCCCAAGTGGCTGTCATGGAGGAGTATCTGCCCAAGCAGCTCTCACCCGAGGAGATAGAAAAGGCCGTGAAAGACATCATCGCCCAGACCGAAGCCACCTCGATGAAGGACATGGGCAAGGTGATGGGCATGGCCGGCAAACTGCTGGCGGGCAAGGCCGACGGCAAAGCCATCTCTACCATCGTGAAACAATTACTCAGAGCCTGAAGACTATCCGACAGTAAGTTTATAGCAAAGCCACACGCCGGCAGTGCGTGTGGCTTTTCCCCCACTTCCCACTTTAAAATCCAACAAACATGAAAAAGCTCTTTTTAGCCTTGGCGTTATCCATTGCCACAAGTCCGATCGGCAGCAAGGCAGAAACCATCCACCTCGACAGCCCCACCGGACACCAACGCTCCGCGCAGCACACCATTTCGTTCAACTACGGTCTTTCATGGATCGTCTCCAAAGTCTACGATTATCGGGCGTACAAAAGCTACCGCTGGCGTGGGGGACAGGAGTTGCAGACCGAGTACACCTGCGTGTTTGCCCAAGGTCTGGGCTTCGGGCTCGTCGGTTCTTTCAACTGGACCGAGTATCCCGCAGCACAAATCACTCAGTTGCACATAGCCCCCGAGTTTGTCTTTGCCCACGATTTGGGCGACCATTGGCGGGTGAAAGCCTCTGCCGGCCTCGGTTTGGCTTACTACAACGATGAGGCTGCCAGCCACTACGGCTTGGGCTCCCATCTCTCCGGAGGCATCGAATACAAGTTCACCCGCCACTTCGGCATTGGTGCCGAACTCAACTCCATGTCGGGCAATTACGGCAAATCCGACTACAATGATAACGAAATCGACGGCTTTGCCAGACTCAACGCCTTGGTCGGCGTAAGGTTCCATTTTTAGTCGCACTACCTTACCGGGCTAGCCGTCAGGTATCACGACTCGTCCGGCAAATCATCGGGATAACCGACTACACTTAGACTATAACTTATGAGTTAACTGTTTTTCCATCTACATTTTTGTATTTTCTTTACTCACTTCAATTCTTTTTCTGACAACAGTAAGAAGTGTCATATATTCCTGCACTGCATATGTAATTCTTCACACAGAAGATTTCTGGAAAAATTTTAAGCTACAAAACAAAATATTTATTTATTTTTCTTTGAACTTTTAATAATTAATACTATATTTGCGCTATCTACAGAACAAATCGACACATAACAAAAGCTTTCTTTTTCTTTCACAATCTACTGACCGAATAACTTAAACAATATGGTTAACTAAAATTACGGTTATGAAACATGAAATCAAACACAAAACATGTCTGCCTATATACATGGCAGCATTGAGTTCTTTTATTACAATAGGAACTCTCACAAGTATTCCAATTACCACTTTGGCTATGGGCAATGCCTTAACACACACCTTGCCAGACAAAGCACCCTCTTTTCCCACTTTCGAAAATACAGTACTCAATATGAGTACTCAACAAAACAACACAACAAAAGGTCACATTGTAGACGAAAACGGTGAACCATTGATAGGAGTCACGGTGAGAGAAGTTGGCGGCCAGTCCGCAACCATCACCGACCTTGATGGAAACTATGCCCTGAGCGTCCCCAAGGGAACAACTCTCAAACTTTCATATACCGGTTATAAAGACATGCAGATACGAGCCGGAGAAAATGCAACTATGCAGCCTGATATCCAAGGACTTGACGATGTTGTAGTCATCGGCTATGGTACTGTAAAAAAACGTGATCTCACGGGAGCAGTAGCAGCCGTTGGAGCCGATAAACTTAAAAATCGGCCCTATGGAAATGCCCTACAATCGATGGCAGGGCAAGTATCAGGAGTCAACATCACGCAAACACAGGGAGCACCCGGAATGGCACCTACTATCAAAGTGCGCGGTATGTCGTCCATCAACTCGGGGACATCTCCTTTATATGTTATTGACGGCATACCCCTAGAAGACAATACAAGTTCTACAGGCACCAATGGAGGAAACGTGTTGACTGCTAATCGTAACCCAATGAACAACATCAACCCCAATGATATAGAAAGTATTGAGGTACTAAAAGACGCCTCATCAGCTGCAATCTACGGATCTCGAGGAGCCAATGGTGTAGTTCTTATTACAACAAAGACGGGTAAGGCCGGAAGGACTAAAATAGATATAAGCTACGAAACAGGCATATCAAAAGTTATCCGTAAAATAGATCTGATGGATGCTCGGCAATGGATTGACTTCGAGACAGCAGCACGTACCAATAGTTTCAATACGGCAAAATTGAACAACCCAAATCTTAAGCCTTCATCAAGTATGACTAATTATTACGTGCCCGATGAATTTTCAGATCCCGAATGGTTAACCCGTATTGGAAATGGTACTAATTGGCAAGATATAATGCTCCGCACCGCACAATCTCACAATGTTCAAGCCAGCGTTATGGGAGGTAGTGAAAATACACAATTCATGGTCTCCGGAAATTTTCTTGATCAAAATGGTGTCGTAGACCGTACATTTTATCAGAGGTACAGCGTGCGCAGCAATTTAAACCATCGATTCAATAATCGCTTTTCCCTCTCTATCAAACTCGCCTTAACCCGTAGTAAGGATTTCCCAAACGGGTTAAACGGAAAATCTGATGTTGTATCTTTAGCTTGCCAAAGTGATCCAATATTTCCATTACACGTGGAAACAGGAAGTCTCGGTTTCAAAGATCCAAAATCTATTTGGAATACTTTTGTCAAATATGGTTTTCAACTTTGGCATCCTTATTCCCTCACCCGAGAGATGACGAAAAAACGCATAACCAACACACAACTACTCAACACCTACCTTGACTGGAAAATCATTGATGGACTCACTTTCCGCACAGCGCTGAATGCCGACAATGAAGACATGCACTTCAACTCTTATTGGAACGAAGGACAAAATTGGGGCTACTCAGGTTGGGTGCATGCAACGGGATCCAATCAGACTTTGCACCAATTTAACTGGGCATGGGAAAACACACTCAATTATATCCACACCTTCGGTGAGCATTCCGTCACGGGATTGCTCGGCTACACCATGCAAAAACAGACACTCGAAGTAAGCAATATGTCGGCTACCGATTTTCCCAATGACATGGTGCATACGCTAAATGCCGGCAAGGTGAACAACGGCAGTACCTCTGAAACCCAATGGAGCTTAATTTCCTATCTGTCTCGTATAACCTATGCCTACCAAGGCAAATACTTGGCTTCGGCCGCTCTTCGTGCTGATGGTTGTTCACGTTTTGGAGCCAACAGTCGTTGGGGCTACTTCCCCTCAGCATCGCTTGCATGGAGACTATCAGAAGAACCTTTGCTGAAAAACAACCTCAAATGGCTTGACAACCTCAAAATTCGCCTTAGTTATGGAGAAACAGGCAATAATCAGATTGACAACTATGGCTCCATAGGTCTGCTCAGTTATTCATCCTATGTCGTAAATGGAGCCATCGCTCAAGGTCTGTACACCTCTACCAATCCGTCACCCGATTTAAAATGGGAAAAAACATGGCAAGTTAACCTCGGACTGGATGCAACAATACTCAACAACAGACTGAATGTCGCTCTCGACCTTTATTATTCGAAAACCAACAATTTGCTTCTAAATGTTCCCATCCCCGTTATTACCGGTTTTGAGACATCACTCAACAATATCGGCTCACTTCGCAACCAAGGTGTAGAGTTCAATCTCACTTCCCATAACTTCGTAGGTAAATTTACATGGACAACAGATTTCAATATCTCTGCCAATCGCAACAAAGTTTTGAAACTGGGCAACAATAATGAGCCCATTCTCGTCAACACCAATTCGGCACTATCCATCACCCAAGTGGGACACCCCATCGGTTGCTACTACGGTTACAAGATAGATGGCGTGTTAAGCAGCCAAGATATTGCCAACGGCGTACCAGCTCCGGCAGGAAGTGAAGCCGGTGATCCATTGGTGCGCGATGTGGACGGCAACAAGAAAATAGATGCCAATGATCGAACTATTCTTGGCAACTACCAGCCTAACTTCACTTGGGGACTTACAAACACTTTTTCTTACCGGGGCTTCGATTTCTCTTTCATGCTCACAGGCGCGCAAGGTGGGGAGATAATGAACCAGAATGCGCGTTTTCTCGGTGAATTCAACGGAAACCGCAATGTCTACGCTTCAGTGGCCAATTACTGGAGATCTGATGCAGAACCCGGAGACGGCATGACTCCCAAGCCCCGAACAGTATCTACCGGTGTGCGTGGGCAAAGCACAAGCTATTGGGTAGAAGATGCCTCTTTTGTCCGTATCAAGAATATACGTTTGGGATACACCTTTCCTGTAAAACTCATACAACAAATAGGATTAAGTGGACTCCGTGCCTATGTCAATTTGGAAAACGTGCATGTATTTTCCAACTATCGCAACTACGACCCTGAAAACTCCACCTTCCAAAGTGGCTACCGAGTCGGCTATGACTATGGTGCCTACCCTACCCCGTTCAGCGCTACGTTCGGATTGAATGTCTCTTTCTAACACAACACTTTCTTTCAAACAATTATTAAGCCGTGAAATCATGAATAAATTAAAATACATCATAGCATCCCTTCTCGCTCTCATGCTCTCCGGATGCAACAGTTTCCTTGAATTATCCCCCAAATCTCAGGTCAATGAAAACGGGTACTACAAGACGGAAGAGGACTTCACAACATCTATGCATGCCGTCTATGCTACCCTCCATACCATTTACGGCCCCCAGTCGCTACCTTCCTATTTCGGGGAGTGTGCATCGGACAATGCTTACTGCAATGAAACGGCAGGTGACTACAATGACAAATATGCACTGACCAAACATCAGAATTTGACAACGGCCAATGCTATCGTTCTCGATTTCTGGAATACTTATTACAAAGCCATGTTTAAAATCAACAATGTGCTAAATAAGATGGAAGGCTCGGACTTTTCCACTAAGAAACAGATACAAGGCGAATGCAGATTCATCCGTGCACTCTACTATTTCGATATGGTACGCGCTTGGGGCGATATACCTTTGGTGCTGGTACCCGTGACAGTGGCACAGTCATACGGTATGGCCCGCACCCCTACCGCCGATATCTACAAGGCCATTATTGACGATTTAGAATTTGCAGCTTCCAACCTCCCCCCAAAAACCAGCGAACGTTTCGCAGGTGCTGCAACATCAGACGCAGCTAACGTGCTACTCGGAAAGGTTTATCTCACAATGGGTAACAAAGAGGCTGCCAAAACGGTACTGATGAAAGAATATGGAAAATTTTCGCTTGAAACTGAGTATGCCAAGTTATGGAATCCAAAAAATAAAAACTGTCGGGAGTCTATATTTGAGGTTCAATATCTCGGTGGAAAATCAAATCCTTATAGCAAGTATTGGGCTGTTTTCGCCCCACTTGACAATCGATGTGTCACAGCTTGGGGAATGGGGGCCAATCAAGTGACTGAAGATCTATATCAAGCATTTGAAAAGGGAGATCCACGACGAGAAGCCACTGTGCAAAACGGATATACAAACACCAATGGAGATTTTATTGCTGACAAATTTTTCGTTAAATGGAGAGATAATGGGGCCGAACTCGACAAACTGACAGAGGCAGCAAACAATAATTTCATAATCTTGCGTTATGCTGATGTATTGCTCATGCTGACCGAGGCTACAGGCGAGGCCAAATATATGAACGAAGTGCGCACAAGGGCAGGACTTCCCGGATATGGAGACCCCAACTATCCCACAGCTTACAATACACTTGAAGCAGCCTTGCAGCATGAGGAGCAAGTGGAATTTGGAGGTGAGTTCCATCGCATGTTTGATTTGCTGCGCCATGGTACAGCCATGACCGTTATCAATCAATGCTCTAAAGAGCATGGCAAAATTACCAATGCCAACCAATTCTTACTACCAATTCCCCAATATGTGGTAGACCAGAATCCCACCGTCATCAGACAGAACGATGCCTATAAATAAACCAATCCCTTTATTTTATAGTGTTAAAATAAAGAGTCCGTGACGAGGGTTGCAAATCCAATAAACACCTTCTTACTGCCTCATTCATACCATTAGCTGACCAAAAACTATCGGCGAATGATACGAATGAGGCGAATTTATTTTAGTCGTTTGATTCGCTTAATTCGCAAAATTCGCCGACGATAATCATTTCATTCGACGAATGGAGCGGAGGAAGCGAATGGTTGATTATACCTTTCCGTTCACGTAGTGTGACACGGGGAATTAGTCAAGGTAATTCAGCGAAAAACGCGGTTGTGCTTGGCGAATTTACAACCAAAGTGCCGGTGGATGGAAATAACACAAAAATGAAGGGATTTATAAAAGGGTGGCAATCAGAGGTTTGTATTTTCTTGACACGATTCAACGACGGAAAAGGATCCTTAAACGGGCCGAATGGGGATGCAAAAGAGGCTGTTTTGGATGACGAAACGGCCCGAACAAGCTTCTCATTCGGGCCGTTTCACAAAAGCAAAGGGCAAAAAAAGCAAAATGGAGGGGATGTTAGCAGGATGCAGGAGGAGTTTTACGCGCTATTTGACCGATAAAAACGAACAATAACTTGTCGTATATTTTCCCCACCATCAGTATGAGGAAAGGGCGGGAGGGCGGATGCCCGGAGGAGGTGCCACAGCGGAAAAGCGAGGCACTTATTTTGTAATGGTGACCACGCCGTTGCGTTGCTCGGCCCTGACATGATAGGAATGCCTGATGATTTCGAGCCCTTCGCCGAGGTTGTTGCTCGGCAGGGTGCCCGTGAAAATATCATCCATGTTGAGACGGCCGGAGAAGCGGAACTTCACGCCGTAGGTGGTTTCCATGACAGCTATGACATGACGGAGCGTCGCATTGCGGAACACAAGTTCGTTGCGCTGCCATGCCGTGGCGTCGTTCACCTCCTCGGGCTTCTGCTCCACCGAGATGCGGCCCGTCTGCTTGTCGAGCACGGCCACCTGACCGGGCCAAACGGCAGTCTGACGGTGGGAGGCAAGCGAGGTGAACAGCACCTTGCCCTCCTCCAACGACAATCGCGAAAGGGCGACACCCTTGCGGGCAAAGAGATTGAACTTCGTGCCCACGACGCGCACATCGAGCCCCTCGGCACGGATGGAGAAGGGATGCAGACTGTCTTTGGCCACGCTAAAGAAGGCTTCGCCCTCAAAGCTCACCCGGCGCGAAGTGCCGTTGAAATCGGCCGGGGAATAGGAAAGCCTCGACCGCTCGTTGAGTACCACACTCGTACCATCGGGCAAGACGAGAGTGGCTCTGCCTCCGGCATCGGTGCGGAAAATGGCCACACCGGTCGGTGACACCGCCTCTTGCCGGTAGAACCAATAGGTGGAGAAAAACAAAACGGGCACAAGAAACACAGCTGCCGCTTGCATCCACTTCCACGCACGGCGGCGCCAGTCGTGCCCGGCAGTCCGGGTCGCTGTCTCTATGCGCTGCCATATCGGGCGGGTGGCAACCGTGTAGTCATCTTCGGCGAGGTCGCCATCCATCCATCGGTGGCGCATGGCTTCACCCAGCGTGTCGTCGTCGGTGGCATTGACCTGCCGGCGCAGTTCCCGCAACTCCTCCACGGTGAGGTCGCCTTTGAAATATTTATCTTCCAGTTCGGCCATTTCTCTTTGCTTTTGTTTGTTATTTAAGTTTCGCAAGCTCAATTTTAGGAGTTAAAGGAGTTAAAGGGAGTTAGCACTCGCTTCGCTCGTTAGGAGAAGTT
>ERZ825324.503-NODE-503-length-55205-cov-7.245966_pt1 | contig 55205 bp, 46 predicted proteins | sample MGYA00519859_ERZ825324 | MGnify/ENA primary metagenome ERZ825324 (study PRJEB31778, sample SAMEA3449198) | human gut metagenome | biome: human gut; feature: human-associated habitat; material: faeces | place: United Kingdom | collected 2010/2012 ...
GTTCGAACAACATGGAAGGATTAAATTCTACGAACTGACGAATATAAGTCATTGCTTCCTTAATAATCAGATTATGATCAAAAGCTAATGTTTTCACATCTTTCAAAGCAATCCAACAAGCCTGGTGATCATCCAGGTTCTTGTCCAATGTACGGTCTATCTTGACCATAGACAGATAAGCTATAGTCACAATACGCTCTACCCTCGATTGCATAGCCCGTTCCAACCAGCGCACATCTTTGGGATTACTGGTTCTGTTTTTAGAGCCGAATGCCTTAAACTGCATCAGATTTACATTTTTAAGTCCTGTCAATTCGTACAAGACACGTTGTGCAGCTTCGTCCAGATCTTCATCCATATATATAAGACTTCCGGGAAGTTTCATATCGTGATATACTTCACCATTATCTTCACCCGCACGTTTCACAAGCAACACTTTCAGTTGTTCTCCGTCAAAACCAATCACAACACAATCCACTGATATATGATTGTTGGCCAAAGGGGTATTTTTCTGTATATTATGCATATATATTTCTTTAATACGATGCAAATATAGAAGAGAAATGCAGTCCCAACAAAATAACAGATATGCTATAAAACATTGTTTTTCATATATATACATATCATATACCATACAATATGTACAGTTGGCGTTATCTTACAATTTACAATATGTATTTTAGCTATTCGTAGGAGGAGTAATTGTATAAAGTACGAAAACTATATTCGCACTTTATTATCAGCACTTTTCGCATTTGTACCGATAGATTAAAATACCGGTACTTATTGTATTTTAAACGATATGTCCTTTTGTACCTTATCGTTTTTTATCCTATCTTTGCAACCTAAATATTAAAAAAACTAAAATGAAACATCATCCTGTCATTTTATCCATTGCCGGTTCCGATTGTTCGGGAGGTGCAGGTATTCAAGCGGATATAAAAGCAATCTCAGCATTAGGAGGATATGCGGCTTCGGCCATTACCGCAATTACCGTACAGAATACATTAGGAGTGCACACTGTACAGGCTATGTCCCCCGAAATCGTTCGCGGACAAATAGAAGCTGTTATGGAGGATCTCCAACCTGTTGCGCTAAAAATAGGTATGATAAATGACATTCAGATCGTCCGTGTCATTTCTGACTGTATCCGAAAATATACTCCGCAATATATCGTTTACGATCCTGTGATGGTATCCACCAGTCGACAAAAACTAATGACGGACGAGGCCATAGAAGAAATAAAGAAAGAACTGTTACCGCTCGTCACTTTAGCTACTCCAAATCTTGACGAAACAGCCGTACTTATCGGTAACCCCATCCATAACATTCAGGAAATGCAGGAAGCCGCCAAACTACTGACGGAACATTATCATATCAATATATTAGTAAAAGGCGGACATCTGGAAGGTGATCTAATGTCCGACTTCCTATATACCTCCGAATCTGCTTCCTATATATATAAGGAGAAAAAAATAGAAAGTAATAATCTGCACGGAACAGGGTGTACCCTCTCTTCCGCAATTGCCACTTATCTGGCAAAAGGATATCCCTTACACGAATCTATCCGCCACGCCAAAGCCTATATAACCCAAGCCATTCTTGCCGGAAAAGAGTTACACATCGGTCATGGCAACGGTCCGTTATGGCATTTTCCGGACTCCGTTGCACAAATGTGTACAATTTGTGCGGTTGTATCATAAAATTCCGTAACTTTGCACCCGCAATTAAAAACCAATTAAATAATAAAAATATGAAAGCATTTGTATTTCCCGGTCAAGGCGCTCAATTTGTAGGAATGGGTAAAGACCTGTATGAAAACTCAGCTTTAGCAAAAGAATTGTTTGAAAAAGCAAATGATATCCTCGGATATCGCATTACAGATATCATGTTCGACGGCACAGACGAAGATCTTCGTCAGACAAAGGTTACTCAACCTGCCGTATTCCTCCACTCTGTTATCTCTGCTCTTTGCATGGGCGATGACTTCAAACCGGAAATGACAGCTGGTCACTCACTTGGTGAATTCTCAGCTTTGGTAGCTGCCGGTGCTCTGACTTTTGAAGATGGACTTAAATTGGTTTATGCACGTGCAATGGCTATGCAAAAAGCCTGTGAGGCTACTCCGTCCACTATGGCCGCTATCATCGCACTGTCGGATGAAAAAGTAGAAGAAATCTGCGCATCTGTAAATGCAGAAGGCGAAGTTTGTGTACCTGCCAACTATAATTGTCCGGGACAAATCGTTATCTCCGGGTCTATTTCGGGCATCGAAAAGGCTTGTGAACTGATGAAAACTGCCGGAGCCAAACGCGCTCTTCCATTGAAAGTAGGTGGTGCTTTTCATTCTCCGTTAATGGATCCTGCTAAAATAGAATTGGAAGCTGCCATTAAAGCTACGGAAGTTCACACTCCTAAATGTCCGGTATACCAAAATGTAGATGCACTCCCCCACACTGATCCTGCAGAAATCAAAAAGAATCTGGTTGCACAGCTGACTGCTTCTGTACGCTGGACTCAATCAGTTAAAAATATGATAGCTGACGGTGCTACGGATTTCACTGAATGTGGACCGGGTGCAGTACTTCAAGGATTGATTAAGAAAATCAATAGTTCAGTGAGTGCTCACGGTATCGCATAAACAGAAACAACATAATAAGAAAGGCGTGTCGGTTATCACCAACACGCCTTTCTTTATTTTTCGGCTGTATATCCAGTCTTAGTTTCTTGGTAAAGCTTCTTTTACTACCATTGAACGACCTACATATTCTGCACCGTTCAATTGCTTGATAGCGTTGTTAGCTTCTGTATCATCCGGCATTTCGATAAACGCAAAGCCTTTTGATCTTCTAGTTTCACGATCTGTGATTAACTTTACTGAAGCAACTGTTCCATACTCTTCCATTACATTTCTCAGGTCTGATTCCTTAACATTATAGCTAAGATTTCCAATGTACAAATTCATAAAAATACAAATATAAAAAATTAATAATTCAATAAGAAAGTTTTGGGAAGAGCTAAATTAGAGATGGATATGCTCAAATAAATGAGAAGATTCATGTAAAATAATCAAATCGCAATAAACCTCTTTATTGTTGTTGATGCAAAGAAAAGCATTATTTAGGGATATCGCACTATGTTAGCCCCTTTTTCTTCTCATAAAACATCTTTTTTATGAAAATAGGCCAATACTTAACGTTCAATATCCCTAAAAAAGCCTTATACCTTTATAATCTCACTATCCGCAATGAAAATACTTATGTACCAAATCTAACATTTCCTGTGGTTTTCCTTCCAAATCCGCACGTAATGTCTTGTCGCCATAACTGCGAAGCTTACGGATGATACCATCAATCATTGCCGGACTGAATACATTATATTGTTCAAAAATGGCTCTTTGTTGTTGCAGGCAATCGGCAGAAGCCTCACAGCTATCCGGCAGTTGCGCTAATGATTTCAGCTTATCTTCATTCTCTTTCTGATGGATATTCACATTTACATACGTTTTTTGGGCAATCTCCAATGCGTTTCCAATTTCAAACCCATGACGGCAGGCAACGACCAAGCCTGCCAACAGTTGATATAGATCCGCCGATCCGTCCGGAGAACGCATTTCTACCGTCCGCTTCTGGCTAGTGTCGAAATGACTTTCAGCTTCTAACGGGTTTGCCAATGTACACATATCTGTTTTTGCAGCCCACCCTAGAGGTACACGCACTAATACAGAACGGTTGCGATCTCCCCAACAAACATTGGTAGGTGCTTCCTGATGAGGAACAAGACGGAAATACGAAGTTGGATTGGTGTTTCCGAAAGCAGTGATTGAAGGAGCAAGCACCATCATTCCTGCAATTGCCTTGCGTGCCGTTTCCGACAAAACGCCATCTGCCAGCATTTGGTTTTTTCCGTCCTTCATTATACGCATATGGATATGTAACCCCGAACCGGCTTTTCCTGCCGTAATTTTAGGAGCGAATGTTACATTATATCCATGCTTATATCCTAAATTGCGGATCACCCATTTAGCTATCATCAATTGGTCTGCCGCCTGTGATACGGGAACAGGCAAGAATTCTATTTCATTTTGTTCATAAATATAGCCATCCAAAGTAAAGTTACCCACTTCGGAATGTCCGTACTTTATTTGCCCGCCTGTCTGTGCGATATAAGACATACATTGGGTACGGAACTCATTAAATTTCGCATAAGGGCCTGATTCATGATAACCGCGCTGATCGGTCGCTTGAAACATACCCGTATCCGGTGCTATTACATAATATTCAAGTTCGCCCATAGCTTGAAATTCCATTCCGGTGACTTCCGTAAAGGTCTTACTTGCTTTGTACAGGGTATGTTCCGGCGCACCTTCAAGCGGTTCTCCATCTTTATTAAAGAAAGAACAAAGCATGGACAAAGTCGGTATTTCTGCAAACGGATCAACAAATGCTGTGCAAAAACGAGGAATCACGTAAAGGTCACTACTGCCCGCCTCTATAAAAGAGAAAAGACTGGAACCGTCTACCCGTTCTCCACAAGTGAGAATAGTTTCCAGATAAGCTTGATTATTAATAACAAAGTTCAGTGTTTTCAAACGACCGTCTCCCGCCGGATACATAAAATTGACCATGCGGATATCTTTTTCTCGAATAAATGAAACAATATCGGCTTTAGTAAATTCAGAAGTCGGCTTCTGGAAGAATGCCACCAATTGGTTTGCATTCATTGATAATTCTTGATTCATAATCGGTTGTTTTTCGTTGTTATATGATTAAAACGGTTTGCTGAATGCCAAAGATAAGGAAAAATTCACTAAATTCGTGCCGAACTAACGAAAAAGTAACTCATGGAGGTATTTACAAACAGCTGGAATAGTCGGAAATATCAGATTGGCTATGCTCTAAGCGGAGGATTTATTAAAGGATTTGCCCATTTGGGAGTAATGCAGGCTCTTTTGGAGCATGATGTCAAACCGGATATTATCTCCGGAGTAAGTGCCGGAGCACTCGCAGGAGTATTCTACGCGGATGGTAATGAACCTCATAAAGTTCTCGATTATTTCTCCGGACATAAATTTCAGGACTTAACAAAATTGGTTATTCCCAAGAAAGGGCTATTCGACCTTTGTGAGTTTATTGATTTTCTCCGAACAAACTTAAAGGCTAAGAATCTGGAGGATTTACAAATTCCTTTGATTATCACCGCAACCGATCTCGACCACGGACGTATGGTTCATTTCCATCGTGGCACCATAGCGGAGCGGGTAGCCGCTTCCTGCTGCATGCCTGTCATGTTCGCTCCTGTCAACATAGAAGGTACTAATTATGTAGATGGCGGGCTGATGATGAATCTTCCGGTTTCTACTCTTCGCAGGATTTGTGATAAAGTAGTGGCTATCAATGTAAGTCCTATCATGGCACAAGATTATAAAATGAATATTGTAAGTATCGCTATGCGTTCATTCCATTTTATGTTCCGTGCAAATACTTTTCCCGAAAGAGAAAAATGCGATTTATTGATCGAGCCTTATAATTTATACGGATACAGCAATACGGAACTAGAAAAAGCAGAAGAAATCTTTGAACAAGGATATAGTACTGCCAACGAGGTACTCAACCAATTATTGGAAGAAAAAGGGAATATATGGAGATAATCCATATTTTTCCTCCAAATAACAATAAATATAAAAATCTACTCGATATGAATGACGAAAAGAAAATAATTATCTATCAAGTGTTCACACGCCTGTTTGGAAATAATAACAATCACTGTGTTTACAATGGGGATATCAGTACCAACGGTTGTGGAAAAATGGCGGATTTCACACTGAAAGCACTAGGAGAAATAAAAAAACTAGGTAGCACACATATATGGTATACAGGCATTATCGAACATGCCACACAAACAGATTATCGCCGTTACAACATCGCGCCTGACCACCCTGCCGTTGTGAAAGGCAAGGCCGGATCACCCTATGCTATCAAAGATTATTACGATGTTGACCCCGACTTGGCAAATGATGTGCCGGGACGCATGAAAGAATTTGAGAATCTGGTGAACCGTACTCATCGTGCAGGGCTAAAAGTGATTATAGACTTTGTGCCCAACCACGTAGCCCGTCAATACCATTCGGATGCACAGCCCGACGGAACGACAGAGCTAGGAGCCAACGATGATTCAAGTTTGGCTTTCAGTCCGTACAACAATTTTTATTATATTCCTCAGGCTGAACTTCGCGCTCAGTTTGACATGAAAAACGGCGCTGCAGAGCCTTACCATGAATTTCCGGCCAAAGCAACCGGAAATAATCGTTTTGACGCTACTCCTAATATCAATGACTGGTATGAGACAATTAAACTGAATTACGGAGTGGATTATCAAAACGGTGGTACCTGTCATTTCTCCCCGACTCCGGATACATGGATAAAGATGCTGGATATACTTCTTTTTTGGGCATCAAAAAACATTGATGGCTTCCGTTGCGATATGGCGGAAATGGTCCCCGTAGAGTTTTGGGAATGGGCTATTCCACAAGTGAAAGAAGCTTATCCCGAAATTATTTTTATCGCAGAAGTCTACAATCCGAATGAATACCGCAACTATCTGTTTCGTGGAAAATTTGATTATTTGTATGATAAAGTAGGATTATATGATACTTTAAGAAATGTAGCCTGCGGATATGAATCTGCTACCGCCATTACACATTGCTGGCAAAGTCTGAACGGGATTGAGAAAAGAATGCTTAATTTCCTTGAGAATCATGACGAACAACGCATCGCTTCTGATTTCTTTGCCGGTAATCCGCGTAAAGGCATCCCGGCACTCATTGTTTCCGCCTGTATGAATACAAATCCCATGATGATTTACTTTGGGCAGGAGTTTGGAGAAATGGGTATGGATAATGAAGGATTCAGCGGAAGAGACGGGCGAACCACCATCTTTGACTACTGGAGTGTAGAGACTATCCGTCGTTGGCGCAACGGAGGTAAGTTTGATGGAAAAATGCTCACCGAAGATCATAAATACCTATATGATATCTATCAGAAGGTACTTACACTTTGTAATGAAGAACCGGCAATCACGCAAGGAGTATTCTTTGATTTGATGTATGCTAACATTAACGGATGGCGTTTCAATGAGCATAAGCAATATACTTTCATGAGAAAATATAAAAATGAACTGTTGTTTTTCGTTATCAATTTCGATAGTCAATTAGTAGACGTCGCAATCAATATTCCTTCACATGCTTTCGATTTCTTGCAAATTCCTCAAATGGAAAGTTATCAAGCGGTTGACCTGATGACGGGAGCTAAAGAAGAGATCTGTTTGTTACCATATAAACCAACAGAGATTGCAGTAGGAGCTTACAACGGAAAAATTCTAAAAATCACGTATTAGACTATACACTCTCATTTTATGCACATCATTCAAACAAATATTCAAAAAGGCTGTTTTAAGTAGACAATTAATAATCCTCTAAACTCAAAGCTTATGAAAAAATTTAATATTTGGACAGTCGCGTTACTTTTGATAATATCCGTATCCACTTTTGCCAATACTCCTCCCGGTAATATTCAGTCAACTTTCAAAAAGATGTATCCAAAGGCTAATGATATAGCTTGGTCACAAGATGATGGATATTATTGTGCCAATTTTGTAATGAACGGATTCACTAAAAACGTATGGTTTAATGCTCAAGGGCAATGGGCTATGACGCAGACCGACCTCGTCAGCCTCGACCGTTTATCGCCTGCCGTTTATAATGCTTTCGTATCCGGATCTTACGCAAGCTGGGTGGTAGATAATGTAACGATGGTCGAATTCCCAAAATGGCAAGCCATTATAGTGATTAAAGTAGGCCAGGATAATGTCGACATTAAATATCAGTTATTCTATACTCCACAGGGCGTTTTGTTGAAAACACGCAACGTGAGTTATTTACATGATATTCTCGGTCCAAGTACATTTTTTCTTAACTAAAAAAGAGTGCATATAGAAAAAAAACCCTGCAGATGTAATGATTTGCAGGGGCTTCTATTTTGTGTGAAAAGAGTTATTTCTTCTTTCTAAGCACTACAGCAGTACGTGCAGGTATATAGAGTTTTAACCACTCTTTCTTTTCTTTTTTGTACAACGGATCAGCATTCGTAAAATGAACGATAGAATCATCGGTCAAGCCATTTCCTCCAAACGAGACATTATCCGTATTCAGTATAACCTCGTATGCGCCCGGAGTCACCAGAAAACCATAATCGGTGAACGACTGTTTCGGATTAAAATTGAAGACGAATATCAAATCCTTACGACCATATGCCAATACCTGATCACCATCATTATGCCAGATTTCCTGAACAGGTGTTGCCTGGAAGTTTTTTACACTCTTGATTACTTTCAGCATTTCCGCATCAAAGTCTCCCATATAATGATAAGTAAGATCCTTATTATCTACCAAATTCCATTGGCGACGGGCATATTTGCAAGACCATCCATTACCTTCGCGCGGGAAGTCAATCCATTCCGGATGACCGAACTCATTACCCATAAAGTTTAAATATCCTCCATTGATTGTAGAGGCTGTCAGTAGACGGATCATTTTGTGTAAGGCAATACCCCTATTGACTACATAATTTTCATCCCCTTTCTGCATATGCCAATACATATCAGCATCAATCAAACGGAAAATAATTGTCTTATCTCCCACCAATGCCTGGTCATGACTCTCCGCATACGATATAGTTTTCTCATCCTGGCGACGATTGGTGACTTCCCAGAACATACTGGAAGGTTTCCAGTCCTCATCAATCTTTTCTTTAATCGTCTTAATCCAGTAATCCGGAATATTCATAGCCATGCGATAATCAAATCCGTAACCACCGTCCTCTACTTTCGCAGCCAATCCCGGCATACCAGAAACTTCTTCTGCAATTGTGATAGCTTTCGGATTAACTTGATGAATCACCTTGTTAGCCAACGTCAGATAACAAATCGCATTATCATCTTGATGTCCGTTGAAATAATCTCCATAATTACAGAACGCCTCTCCCAAACCATGACTATAATATAACATAGACGTTACTCCATCAAAACGGAATCCGTCAAATTTATACTCTTCCAGCCAGAACTTACAGTTAGACAATAGGAAATGAATCACTTCATTCTTACCATAATCAAAACAAAGAGAATCCCAAGCCGGATGTTCGCGACGCCCACCCGGATAGAAATACTGGTTCGGATCACCAGCAAAATTACCTAAACCTTCCACCTCATTCTTTACAGCATGAGAATGAACGATATCCATAATTACAGCAATTCCCATCTCATGTGCCGCATCAATCAAGGCTTTCAATTCGTCAGGAGTACCAAAACGGGAAGAAGCAGCAAAGAAGCTAGATACATGATAACCGAAACTCCCATAGTATGGATGTTCTTGAATAGCCATAATCTGAATGCAATTGTATCCTTCCTTTGCGACACGCGGAAGTATCTTTTCACGAAATTCATTATAGCTTCCAACTTTCTCTTCCTGTTGTGCCATGCCGATATGGCATTCGTAAATCAACAAAGGATTAGTGGTAGGCTTAAATGCCTTCTTCCTAAATTTATAGGGGTTCTCCGGAGCCCACACTTGCGCACTGAATATCTTTGTCTGTTCATCCTGAACCACCCGTGTAGCCCAAGCTGGAATACGTTCACCTTGACCACCATCCCAATATATATTCAGTTTGTACAAGTCTCCATGATGAATAGCATCTTCCGGAAGATTGATTTCCCAAATTCCATTCTTCAGCTTCTTCAACTTGTAAGCAGCTTTTTCTTCCCAATTATTGAATGTACCTACCATATAAATATGTGTAGCATTCGGCGCCCATTCACGAAAAGTCCATCCTTTGGCAGTACGATGCAATCCGAAGTAAAGATATCCCGATGCAAAGTCCGAAAGAGTTTGCTTTCCTTTATTGGTTAATTCGGCCTCTTTGTTCAGCACATATTGATGACGACCTGTGATTGCATCAGCAAAAGGCTCCAGCCATGGGTCATTTTTGATAAGATTAAGTGTCTTTTCCATATCAGAATTGAATTTAGATTATGCTTTTACTTTTACTATTACTTTCTTCACACCCTCCGGAGTAATGCCGGGGGCATGTCCGTCTTGAGGAAAGAAAATAGCAAACATTCCCGGCTTCACAGTGATATAAGTTTCAGCTAATCCTTCAAAAAAAGTAATATCTTTTTCTGCATTATAAGGCGCATCTGCCGGAATACAGTCTTTTGCAGCAGTATATCCCATGATTTCCGTTCCTGACAATGGAATCTGAATATCAATAAAATCACGATGTGTCTCCAGCTTGGCTTCTTCCTTCGTTTTAGGCTTGGTTTGTGCTATATTTACCAACAAATCTTTTCCTTTCAACTCCGTCTTACCTATTTCCATAGTCTGAAAATCATGAGATTTTAAAAACTCAATAGCTTGTGCAAACAACGGATTCAAAGACGCATATTTCTCCAGATTTTCTAAAGTATCTACTACCATATCAAGTTCAATTTTAAAGTTTATATTTTAGGGATTATTCAAAATCATCAATAGTGTAATTAATAAAATCGGCAAACCGTTTAAATTGCCGGAATGCCTTGTCTATTTGCTCCAACACATCAGATTGAGTAAAAAAACTATCAGAGACATTATAAGAACAGATGTATTCTTTGCACTTCAAATAGTCAATATGTTTGAAATCTTTCGGAAAGCCTTTAGGAGCGGTTTTCAAGAAATCCTCACCTATCACCGGAAAATATTTCTTAAATTCCGGATCTTCTGCAATAGCAACAAATTCTTCAATATTATCATAAATAGATTGCCGGACAGCTTTTAAGACATTTGAAGGTAGACAGAGACTTCCTCCGGCAAGCATAGAACCATTCGGTTGCAAATGCACATAATATCCGCAATGATTTGATTTCTTGCCTTTCGCATTAATATATCCTCCAAAATGTATTTTATAGGGTGTTTTATCTGCAGAAAAGCGGGTATCCCGGTAAATACGATAAGTACAGTCTTTGGGCTGAATTCCCCGAATCGTTTCGTCAAACAGAGATATACGGGCAATCACTATTGCCAGAAAGTTATCAAACTCAGCACGAGCCAATTCATATTCCGCCTTATGCTCATTAAACCACTCGCGATTATTATTCGCGGAAAGATCTTTTAAAAACTGAAAGATAACAGGTATGTTCATCTTTATCATTTTCTATTATTATCCTACAAACGTACAAATTTTATTTCATATAAACTACAAAAGGACACAAAAGGAGATAAAAAAAGCATCGGCTTAATAAACCGATGCTCTAACACATTTATCAAAAAAACAGACTCTTCTGTCTCTGATGTACTTTAGCTTTCACAAGTGGAGTACAATCTCTTTAATTAATCTTATATCTAATACTATGAAAAACACATAAATATAACAGTACAAATGAGATTTTTGTTCAGTACAGTCCTGCATATTTCAGTTAATTATAGTTATAAAACCGGTAGAGAAAGATAACTATAAAAAAGGGCTACCAAGACAATGTCTATCGGTAACCCTTCCTAGTTCTTTATATGATAGTCTAATTTACTTCATAGCAGCTTTCACTTGAGGAAGCATTTTCTTAACGTTTGCATTCTCCGGAGATATTTTAGCAGCTTCTTCCAGATAATCTACCGCTTCTTTGAATCTGGCATCAGCTTTCTCTTTTTCCACAGCATATTTATCCGCATCAGAGTTTGCCAAAGGAGCAGCTTTCTTTAAAATATTAGCTCCATCATTGTAACACAAAACACCCAAACTATACAACGCATTCGTTTTGTATGTCTTATGATTCAAAGGAATTACTTTTTTAAAGTTTTCTTCTGCTTCTTCTGTCTTACCTGCTTTCTGAGCGGCAAGCCCTGCTTTCAAAAAGTGAAGACCATAATTTTTCACCATTACCTTATTGTTAGGAGCCACCTTCAAGCCTTCTTCTAATGTAGCCACATATTCGTCAGTTTTCTTCAACGCATCCAAAGCCGCAGCCTTACGAGCATATGCATTCCCTATATTGAACTTCTTTTGAATTGCTATATCAAAATAAGTAACAGCTTCGGCATATTTCTTTATCTCATCGGCAGCCATACCACAATAATAAGCTGTTGCAGAATCTTGATTATTAGTTTGCTTCAAGTATTCACTAAACTTAGCATACGCTACGGGATAATTTTTAGCATTGAATGCGTCATTTCCTTCTTTTTTAATTTGGTTAGGGTCGGTCTGTGCAAAAATGTTAGTAACAGTAATACAAAATGCAAATAAAAAAATAAATTTCTTCATAACTTTATGTGTTTTTTAGTTGTTTATCGTTCAAAAGTAAACCTTATAATAGAAAAACACAACCCTATTTAAGTTTTTTGAGTTTTTTGAAACCTATATAACGTTCGTTATTCTTCGTAAAAAGAGCATTCCTCTATTTAATTATCCTACCATATATAGAAGACACCCAATATTTGTATTCTATAAATAGCTGATTCATAATCAAAAAGAAAAATACAAATAAAAAAACAGCCAAAAATTTTTGATATTCCACAAAAAGCACTACCTTTGCATCCGCAAATAAGGATGGTTCCGTAGCTCAGCTGGATAGAGCAACGCCCTTCTAAGGCGTGGGTCCTGCGTTCGAATCGCAGCGGGATCACAGTTAACATCCGGTAACAGTTAAATGTTATCGGATTTTTCTTTTAAATAGCTGATATTAAACATCTTACAGTCCGACCGGTATCTCCAACAAATACCAGACAACAAACAATAATGTCCAGGCAAACAAGATAGCCAGTGAATATCTCCAAGTATATTTAAGCAAAGCTCCATACGTAATTCGCTTGTCATATTGCCGCATATAAGTCAATACCAAAGGCATATAAAACAAGAAAGGAGTGATTGCATTGGTCGAGCTATCCCCTATGCGAAAAGCACATTGTACAATGTCCGGAGTAATCCCCATTTGCGCAAACATCGGAATAAATATGAAAGACATAAAAGTCCATTTAGAAGTAGCAGATACCATAATAAGATTGACAGTTGCTGTAAACAGGATAAACAATACCAAAGCAGCCAATGGAGCAGGTTCAAAAGAAGAAAGCAGTTCCGCTCCCATGATGGCAAGGCACTTATCCAGATGTGAATACTCGAAACATGCAAACATCTGTGCTGCAAAAAAAGCAATTACAAAATAGACACCAAGAAGTTTCATGGGTTGCGTTAACCCTTCTATGACGTCATTATCCGTACGATAACGACCGGAGCTGAAGCCGTACGCCATTCCTGTGATACCGGCTCCCAATGAAAGAAGAAACAAAATACCTGCAATAAAAGGTGAATGCATTAAACCACCGTTTACCCCACGTAGAATCCCGTAAGAAGAAAAAGTAAGCCACAAAATAAGAGCCACATAAATAGCTGCCACAACAATGGAGATCATAATAGCACGCCGTTCTTTGCGGGACAGAGGCCGGTAAGCTTCTACCTTTATCCCTCCTTCATAATTCCCTAACTTAGGAATAAGCCATTTCTCAGTCACCCAATAAACAATAGCAGTAATAACCACCGTAGAAGCACTCATAAAGAAATAATTGCAAAGAGGTTCGGTGTTCCCTTGATATCCAGTCTGCGCCAAAGCAGCCTCTTGTGTAGTATGAGCTAATAACGGGTCCATCGTACTTAATACAATATTGGCACTATATCCACACGCAACGGAAACATAAGCCGTTACAATTCCAGCAATCGGATGGAGACCTACCCATTGGAACAACATAGCCGCAATAGGCAACAAAATTATATACCCACCGTCACCAATGGCATTCGATAATAATCCCAGAACAATTACCCAAAGAATAATTCTCTTTTTCTCTTTCCTGTTCCCCACCCCCAAACGGATACACGCATTAATAAACCCGGAATGTTGGGCAACCCCAAGTCCGAACATCGCGATGATTACCATCCCCAAAGGAGCAAATCCTGTAAAATTCTTAATTGCGTTGCGCAACCACCAGCGAATACCTTCCGGACTCAACAAACTTTGCACACGAATGTCTTCACCGGTTTGCGGTAATGTCACCTTTAACCCATAGATATCGCATATCCATGAAAGAAAAACCACTGCCATCGTCAACAGCATAAACATCGTAGCAGGATGGGGCATACGCCATTTTGTCTTCATCGCTTTTCAGGATTTATTCTTCGTCAGCTTTCCTTAGTTATTCATCATCAGGCTCCAGATTATCCAGATCAATAATGCGCAATTCCAATGCACGCACAGCCAACCGGGTAGCATTCACCCCCACCCGCTCTCCATTCGGGAAAAGACGTCCGATAAGGTCATTCTGCCGTTTTTCCAATGATTTCACACCGAAGGGCATACCTTTCAGATTTGCAATCATCTCCTTCGTATATCCTAATGCCAAATGACGGAGAAAACGCTCGTCATATTCATCAATATCATAACTGATAACCGCCTCCTGACGTTTTGCATCATTAGCGACAGACTTCTTAAAACGGTCTACAATCTTTTCTAGAATCGGATAATTGAACACTAGCTTCTTTCCATCCATTACAGCCTGTACATCCGTTTTAGTAAGCAGCTCTCCTGTCTTGAGAATAATTCCATCGGCACCGGCATTCAACACATCCACCCATAATTTCTCATTCAAGATCTCACCGGTGAAGATCAGCACACGAACCCCCTTATAACGTTTGAATATATTCCGACAAATATCTACTCCGATAGTGGTAGAGCCCCCCAGCCCCAGATCCAGCAAAACCAAATCAGGAAGTTGGGCTTCCATCAAGGGCCAGAATTCATTCTCTGTCATGGCGGTACCGATCACTTCCGCATTCGGTATTTCGTGACGGAATATCTCCTCCGTGCCTTTCAACTCCAATTTTACATCCTCTACAATAATTACTCTAAATTTCTGTTCTTCCATTTCCTTATATCTAAACTTTTATGTGTTTTCCTTATTTTATCTACGCGGTACAGTAAAATAAACCGTAAATCCTCCATCTGCAGCAGGTTCGGCATTAATACGACATCCCCTGCGTCCTGCAAATTCATCATGATCGCGGATAATCTGTTTACATACCAAATATTCCGTACCACGCAACTCCCCTTTTTCACCGGCAGTCATACGTGCCAGATTCGGATAAAACAACAGGTTCAGTTCCTCCATACTCTTCTCGCGTCTTGTATCCGTAAAAAGAAAGCGAATATATTCATCATCCTGCCGTGCCTGCAAACGCAACAGACCGTCTTCGTGAACCGCCAACGCTTCGTCAATCAGGTTTTCCAATAGGAAGCGCAACTGATTCAGATCTCCTATCACTTTTGCGTCCACCGTTCCTATCTCCAGTTCTATCCTCTCCGTCCGGTTCTTCATTGACTTTCTGAAGTATTTTCCGGCAGTATCCAAAAGTTCCTGTACAGGAATCACCACCCGCCGGAAAGTAACCTCTTCCAACTGACGGGAAGCGCACGAACTTAGAATCGTAAAGATTCCTTTATAATATTCAATCAATTCGGTCATTGTCTCCACAGCCTCACGTTCTTCCTTCTCTGAAATATTCTGCATATTGAGCCTACCGACAATTTGTTTGATCTTATTCGGATAATAAATTGTTTCATGTTTAATCGTAGACAGGCAATTATCCAATACCATATTTTGTACATGCAACATACTGTCTTCCCAAAGAGCACGTCGTGCCTCTTCATGCGCCGACTCAATATCCCGATATTTCGTAGCCAATTTCACCACCGCATTAAATATCACAATCGCCACATAGCGTGCCACCAATTCAAACAACAAACGATCTGTTTCCTGCTCCGACCCTTCCCTGCGTTCCAGATAAAGCACACCCACACACTGGTGTTCTCCTCCCGCTTCCACCTTCAATGGAATAGCCAGATAATGCCGTCGTTCAAGATATTCACCGGAATCAAAACATTGCTGTACCATCTCCGGCATCTCCTGACCGGGACATGAAGCGTATTCCAGCCTATGCGTCGTTTCATTATACGCTGCAATACCCATCCGGTCAATCGTAAGCAATTCATTTACAGACCCGAATGCTTCATCCACTATGCGTTGCGGGATTTCCTTTAGCGTACTCTCCTCTCGTTGGAGTGCTTCTGCATCCTCTTGCTCCTGTGGTCTGACCAAAGAGGCTGCAAACACTTTTTGATTTATCTCGAGCACCTGTTCAAGATTCAGTCGGTTCTGCAGCCGCTTGCGCATATACAGAAAATAGTACCCGACCAACAAAACCACCAACAGGACAAAACATAAAATGATCCCCACCGTCTTGTTCGTATTCGAACGTTCCAACTGCTTGCAATATGCCTCCAACGTCTGATCTTCTCCTTGCAACTTATACAAATCCGTAAATGCCGAATTATTATAACTGTACGCATCCAGTTGTTTCAAAGCCAGAAAAGCGACTGCCGCTTCGTTCCTTATGTCCAGAATCACATGATAATCCGAGTCAAACAACTCATTCCACCAACTAATCTCGGCAGGTATCCCCTCACCAACCAATTTCATATAACGATGCGGATGTTCCGCCCGTGCATATTTCTCATAATGCTCGTTCAATAACATCATAGCCGAATCGATATACTGCAAAGCTAGTTCATATTCTTCATCCACATTAGCAAAATATGCAGCATTTGCATAGTCCGACGCAGCATCCAGCAAATCCTCATATACCGAATCCGTAACCACAACTATCGAATCTCCTTCCTGCAACATGGGGGAAATAGAATCATGCACACACGACACCATCCCTACCGGAAGCAACAGGCAAAGCAATACACCGACTATCTTACGTATCCCTAAAGGCAAACGAAAATAGAAACGACTCCCCTTACCCAATTCACTTTCCACATTGAAAGCACACACACGGAACAAATCATTCGTCTTCTTATATTTCTCAATGATTCCCTTACAGTTCATTAATCCGAAGCCACTCCCCTTGTTTTCTTTCAGTTCCTCCGGATCCTCCGCATTCTTCATCCCGATTACGCGCGAATCATACACCTTCTCACCAATGATACGCTCCACATCCTCCGTTGAAATACCTCGTCCGTTATCTTCTACGGAAATCTCCACATAAGTATCCGTCATACGTGCGTATACCTTGATGTTCCCACCTTCCGGAGTATATTTACGCGCATTCTCCGCCAGCGTATTAATCATAAACAGAGTCAATGCACGGTCGGCCTTCACCGTGACAACGGTCGGTTCAATCTCCAAAGTCTGTTTTTTCATCTCAAAGGCACGCCGTCCTTTCCCTACCAGTTCAAATAACTCATTGAGGCTGAATATCTCAATATTCAAGCTGAGCGTTCCTTGCTTCATTTTAATCCAGAGAGCCAGAATATCATTATATTCATTGATCGTAGTAACCAATTCGTCGATATACTGGTACTTCTCTTTCTTGATCTTTTCATCATCGATATATCCCCGTTCCGTCAACTTATGTACTTCATTCAGAATACGGTCAATATACGGATTGATACCATTTACGATAGCCATACAGGCTTTTTTTATCAAGTTCTGGCGTTTATTTCCGGCAATATGCTGCTCATAGATATACCGCTGTTTTTCCAATTGCATCCGCTCGTCACTCAATGCTTCCACCATCTGCTCATTGTCAGCCGCCCAAATAATATAAGGCTCCAATACGTGGACCAAAGCCTTCTCGTCGCGGCTCAGCCGATATCCAGAGCACAACGTCGCCTTACCTTCCTCCGATATTTCCAATTTCATACGTCCCTTTCCAAACAACTGATCTATCCCCTGCTGAATCAAAGGGACATTCATTGGGATGGATGAAGTAATATCCCGGCAGAGTCCTAAAATCTGCTGCAAACGTTCCACATCCAACCGGTTTCTTATTTTAGAACGCTTATTAAAGAACCACCAGAAAATCACCACCAATACCAATCCGGCAATCACCAGAGAAAGGACAAGCGTCATCTGGCGCGAACCGGCTTCCAATGACACATAACGACTTTCCAGTTCCTTGTCCTGGCGGGTAAAATTCAAAATATCCAGATAAATATTCCGATTATAATCAGAAGCATATTTCATTCCGAGCCCTGCATACGATACACTCAATTGTTCCCGAATCCTTGAAATCCATTCAGGAACGGTCTTCACATTTTCCTGCGCAATCCAAGGCACTCCCGTATAGGTAGTATCGCCTTCTGCAAACGTATGCAGCTTATCCAGTGTATCCGCTTCATGATGATAATAAAGTATATGATGGCGATTCACACAATCCAATGCTTTCGTAAGTGTATCCAGCGCTTCCGAATATCGTCCGTGCGCATTCAGATATTTTCCGATAGAAACATACGCTCCGGCAATCTGATACAAGTCGTTATATTGGCGGAATCTCTCAAGCGCGAGTTGTGCCATGCGCAAAGGTAAAAGAGAATCTACCGGCAAAGCAAACTGCTCCAGCATATGTCCTCTCCTTGTCTGGAAAAACTCGAAACTATCGGAAGAAGCCATCAAGTTGGCAAGACCTTGCAAACCATTTCCTTCGAAATAAGGATGATTGCTCTGAACAGCCGCCCGCCAAGTATAATACAAATGATCAAACTCACGTAGTTTTCTCTCCTCCGGTGTCTTTGCTTCAACCAAAGAAGCGGCCCCTTTAAGATAATGATAGTAAAGCAATTGATTAGTATCCGCCAATGCTTCCTCTTCCGGAATATGACTGAGCGACGCAATCGCTTCCTGTCGTTGCTGAAGGTAATAGTAATAAATGGCGGAAACAATAAAGAACTCCGTAAAAGCATAGTCCAGCCGAAGCTTTTCGTGCCTGTCGGCAAACAAATCACTTTCCTCACGAATACGTTTCATACGTCTCAACGCACTGTTCCTGTAATCATAAAATTCTTTATTCATTGCCGTCCTCTGACAGATTTTCATCAGTCCGATATCGGCAATCAAAAGCTCAAGTTCGTTTTTAGTCAGTTTATAGACCTCTTTATGAGACGCTTCGGCACGGTCAAAATCCATATTCATAAAAGCCCAGAATCCCAGATTATTTAAAGCTTCCGCTTTCCCCGACTTATAAAAGTTCACCTTACTATAAGCCTGTTCGGCATATTTATAAGAAGAATCCAGATTTCGGTAACGATAAGCATACGCTGTTCCATTAAGCGAATCAATCAAACGCACCTCTTTAGTCGGCACCATATCAGTGCACGAGAAGAACAAAGAAAGAATTATCAGAATAGATAACGGATAATAAATAATCGATAATGAGCTATGCTGTGCCTCATTACCTATTCTTCGGACATTATTATTTAAAGAAATCCTTTTCATTATCCATCGTCAACTATCCATTAATTACGCAAATCTACAAATATTTCCGATAAGTTGGAGAGAAAATGATTTTTTATACAATAAGTCCTTCTAAATAATAAGAGAAATTCCTACCTTTGCAGGCAAATTAACAAATAGGTAACATCTATTACAAAATGAGCGAAAAAGCACCCTTTATGGTATTCTCGGGAACGAACTCGAGATATCTTGCAGAAAAAATCTGCGCGAGCCTGGATTGTCCTCTGGGAAATATGAACATTACCCATTTTGCCGATGGCGAATTTGCTGTTTCATATGAGGAATCAATTCGTGGCGCCCATGTATTCTTGGTTCAATCCACATTCCCAAACTCAGACAACTTAATGGAACTTCTCCTGATGGTTGACGCGGCAAAACGTGCATCAGCAAAGAGCATTGTAGCCGTAATTCCCTATTTCGGATGGGCTCGTCAGGATAGAAAAGACAAACCTCGTGTATCTATCGGAGCTAAACTAGTAGCCGACCTGCTTTCCGTTGCAGGTATCGACCGACTGATTACTATGGACCTGCACGCAGACCAGATTCAGGGATTCTTCGATATTCCGGTAGACCACTTGTATGCGTCAGCCGTATTCCTCCCCTACATCCAGTCATTGAAATTGGAGGATCTGGTGATTGCTACACCGGACGTAGGAGGTTCAAAACGTGCCAGCACTTTCTCCAAATATCTCGGTGTACCGTTGGTACTCTGCAACAAGTCGCGTGAGAAAGCCAATGAAGTTGCTTCCATGCAGATTATCGGTGATGTGAAAGATAAAAATGTAGTATTGATCGACGATATCGTAGACACAGCCGGAACAATCACCAAAGCTGCCAACATTATGCTGGAAGCCGGCGCAAAGTCTGTACGTGCTATTGCCAGCCACTGCGTAATGTCCGATCCCGCTTCATTCCGTGTACAGGAATCCGGTCTGACAGAAATGGTATTTACCGACAGCATTCCTTACGCTAAGAAGTGTGCGAAAGTAAAACAGTTAAGTATCGCCGATATGTTTGCTGAGACAATCAAACGAGTTATGAACAACGAGTCAATCAGCTCACAGTATATCATCTAGTCGAAACTTCATTTTCAACTAAATAAAAAATAATCGCAGGTAAAGTAAAGAACTAAACCTGCGATTATTTTTATTTGATAACGCTGCCTTCATTGCGCAGCCAACTTTCAACTTCCAACTCTCAATTCTCAACTTTATTGAAGTCTTCCGAATTTGTATGTTCCCTTTCTGATTATCTTCCCGTCTTTATCCGTTTCCACAAAAGGACCATTCTTCTTTCCTTGTTTGAAGAAACCATCGAAACGGTTACCGTCTTTATCAATCTGAACCCCTTGGCCTTCTTCCAATCCATCAACGAAGCCACCTTTATATTGCATACCCGCAACAGTCTTTAAAGTCCCCTCACCATTCGGACGGTTATCTTTCCAATCCCCCTCGTACACATCACCATTACTCCATTTATAGATACCCTTACCCTCACGTCTGTTATTTTTCCAGTCACCTTCGTACACAGCACCATTCGACCAGGTAAAAGTTCCTTTCCCATCTTGCATACCATCCTTGAAGTTACCTACATACTTATCACCGTTAGCATGATAGTAAATTCCCTCACCCGTACGTTCACCCAAGAGATAAGAACCCTCGTAACGATCTCCCGTATGGAAAAAATAAGTACCCTTTCCATGCTGGATATCATCTGCCCAGTCACCCTCATATTTATCTCCGTTAGTATATTCAAATACTCCTTTTCCATGACGGACATCATCTTTCCAGTCTCCTTCATATTTACATCCGTCATCCCAGTTCATAGTACCCTTACCGTTTTTCTTGTCATTCTTCCAATGACCGGTATATTTAGCGCCATTCGCCCAAGTATACGTACCTTCACCCTCACGCTTATCATTCACCCAACCACCTACATACAAGTCACCGTTGTGATAATACATTGTCCCTTTGCCATGCTGGTAGTCCTGATACCACATACCGTCATAACGGTTGTTATTCATAAAATAATAAATACCTTTTCCGTGCTGTTGGTCCTGATACCATTGTCCTTCGTACTTTTCTCCGTCAGGAAACATATAGATGCCATACCCTTCACGTTTCCCCTTCACATATTCACCCTCGTAGACATCCCCATTTTTAAAGACCGTCTTTCCTTTCCCGTTTGGTTTGCGTCCTTTCATTTCTCCTGTATAGACACTGCCATCCTTAAAAGTATAGTTGCCAATCTTTATTTCTGTAGAGAATGTATCCTTTATCTTTCCGAAGAATCCGCCCTTTTTCCCTTCATTTTCTTGTGCCATTACCCCCTCTTGTGCCAGGAGAGCCAATAAAAGTGTAGTATATAGATATTTCTTCATTTATTTTAGTTGTTACTCATTTCTAGAATTACGATTTGGACAAAGATACGATTTCTCTCCCAAAAAGCCCCTTACCGGAAAGCAAATTATGACAACTTTTTACCTGCAATGACCTCTTTTAATGTCTCTTTGCATAAATAACGCTGCGCTAAATCCTGAATTTCCGCAGGAGTAATCTCGTTTACGGCTTGCAAAGAACGTGCGAAGTAATCATCCTTCAAACCGGAAGTAGCTATAAATATCCACGCATCCGAGAGAGAGAAAGGCGATTCATAACTGCGGCACATTTCTCCCAACATATAGTTGCGCACTATCCTCAACTCTTCTGCAGATACAGGATCCAGGTGCAACCGGTCTATTTCGTGATATACTTCCTGTATTAACGGCTCCACATATTCATTATCCGTCTCCGTCGAAACAATCAGCAAGCCGCTATCCGGATAAAATACTACTCCTGCCGATATGCCATAAGTATACCCTTTATCTTCGCGAATGTTGGACATCAGACGGCTACCGAAATAACCTCCGAACAATGTCATCAGCACACGCAGCTTCGGATAGTCGGGATGTTCTCGAGTAATGGTGGTACATCCCATTTTCACTGCGCTCTGCATAGCGTCTTCACGTTCCGTAAAAATCCTCTTCTCAGGTATAGCCGCAAACGGGAAACTCGATTTCGGCATCTGTAATTGATATTGCCCGAACGGAATCCCGAAAATATCCGTTACACGGCTAATGATATCATCCGTCACCTTGCCGGATAAGAAAATGGAGCAATTGCCGGAATGGTAATGCCGCTCATAAAACTCACGAAGCACTTCTGGAGTTATGGTATGATAATCCTCCTCCATCACTATTTTCCCGCACGGATGTTGTTCACCGTAAAGAGACTTCAGCAAACTACGATGTGCAAGAAAATCAACCTTAGAGGTATTGACCAAATATTGCTGGATATTGGTATCCAGAATAGTTTGAAGCTCCTTTTGTGGAAACAGTGGTTCCTTAATCATCGACTCTACCACTTCCAACGTTTTCGCTAAATACTTATTCAATGAATAAACAGTGATATAAGCATACTCCGAAGAACTGGAGAGTTCTAGCCACGAACCATAATAATCCAATTTCTCCGCAATGGTGGCAGCCGTATATTTCGTCGTACCTTCGCGCAACATACGGTTCGTAAACAAAGCTTGCAACTTCTGCGACTGCTGCCAGCGACCTCCGGAGAAAAGCACATCCATACGCACCACTTCCTGTTCACCGGCATTAATAACAGTCAGCGGAATACCATTCGGCAACGTTGTCCTGACGGGAGTTTGTATATGGAAATTTTTCAGAGGTTGTATCTCAGGCTGTATCGTGCGATCCATAAACGTTATAATCTATTTTTCAAAAATTCTTCTGCACGCGCCAAGTCCTGTGGAGTATCAATTCCAATCGTTTCCACTTCACTGATCCCCACTTTTATTTTATACCCGTTTTCCAGCCAGCGCAGTTGCTCCAACGATTCCGCTATCTCAAGTGATGATTGCGGTAGTGCGGTTATCTCCCTCAGCACTTCCGTACGGTAAGCATACAAACCGATATGTTTATAGTAGGTATGTCCTTTCAGCCAATCCTTCTTCTCGGCATTACGCTGATAAGGGATGATAGAACGACTGAAATACAGGGCATTCCAATTTGCATTGACTACCACTTTGGGAGAGTTCACATTCTCAAGTACGGCAAACGGCTCATCAGCAGTAAAAGGCTTTACCAATGTAGCAATCTGTGTAGTAGGATCTTCAAAACAAGCTTTCACGGCATTCAACTGCGAAGGCTGTATAAAAGGCTCGTCCCCTTGTATATTGACTACCACATCAAAGTCCCCTCCAATCTTGACGCAAGCCTCATAACAACGGTCCGTACCGCTTTTATGATGAACAGAAGTCATCACCACCTTACCGCCGAAAGCTTTCACCGCCTTCTCAATTCGTTCGTCATCAGTAGCCACATACGCATCATCCAAAATGCCGGCTACTTGTTCATACACACGCTGTATCACTGTTTTTCCGCCCAAGATAGCCAACGGTTTCGCAGGGAAACGGGTAGAGGCATAACGGGCAGGTATAATTCCCAGAAATTTCATTTATTTAATAGATAATGAAGAATAAAGAGCGGATAATGACTGCTGCACATATTCCCTCTCCCAATCTTCCGGTTTTATTATTTTATCATCATACAAAAGTATATCAATATCCAAACAGACTTTCTCTTCCTTCTTATCCTCCGGCAGACGACCGGAAGCCAGTTCTATGTCTTTCAGTATCCTCTTCACGAGTTCCTCATCCTTATCCGAAAAGAACATAATCACTTGATTGGAAAACAAAGCCGGATTTTTGAAGAACAAAGGTGCCGTCTCCAACTCAGGTGCCCGGTAGATAGGAGAAAACTGTTCCGCCAGTTTCTGCCTGGCAAAAGTCAGATTCTCCGTTCTATTGGAGTTGCTCCCTATGCAAACAATGTATTTGTGCATCTTTTTAGTTGAAAAGATCATCCAGTCCCATTTCCTCCACCTCGCCATCCGGAGTCTCCGAACCGGCACAAGGATCGAATCCTTCCGGAAGTTTAAAAGTTTCCTGCTGATCGTATCCCAAAGTCGGGTCATCAAATACCTTCTTCATATATTTTGCCCAAATAGGTAAAGCAGCGGCAGCTCCCTGTCCGTATGTCATCGATCCGAAGTGGATATCACGTTCGTCACCTCCAACCCAACAGCCGGACACCAACGAAGGGGTAAAGCCCATAAACCAACTATCCGAGTTCTCATTTGTCGTCCCCGTCTTTCCGCCCATATCCGCAGTAATTCCATAACGTCGGACACGTCCGCCCGTTCCTTCATTTATAACGGCACGCAACATGACCAGCATTTTATATACACTTGAAGTACTGATCACTTCATCCATTTGTGGCGCAAACGTAGAAATCACATTGCCTTCACTGTCCTCGATCCGAGTCACAAACAAAGGAGCCACCCGAATCCCCCTATTAGCAAAAGCAGTATATGCACTCACCATCTCTCCGACAGAAATCTCACAAGGTCCCAGACAAAGTGAAACAACCGGGTCGATGGCCTTGTTGCGCACTCCGAAACTATGGATCAGCCGCACCAATTCATACGGATTCAGTTTGCTCATCAGATAAGCCGAAATCCAGTTATCCGAATTAGCCAGTCCCCATTTTAGAGTAACCATCTCACCATAACGCTTCTTATTGGAATTACGTGGCGACCATGGTTCCCCAGTTTCTGTAATCAACGTTTGCTCTACATGGCGCACCTGGTCGCAAGGAGAAAAATTATTCTCCATAGCCAGTGTATACAAGTACGGTTTGATAGTAGACCCTACCTGACGGCGTCCTACCATCGCCATGTCATATTGGAAATATGTATAATTAGGTCCGCCAACATAAGCTTTCACATGCCCGTTCATAGGATCCATCGACATAAAGCCAGTACGAAGGAATGACTTATAATAGCGGATTGAATCCATCGGAGTCATAATCGTGTCCTTGCTTCCCATCCACGAAAAGACTGTCATTTCCTGCGGTGTATCGAATGCTTTCCTAATCTCCTGTTCAGAATTCCCCGCCTCTTTCATCAGCCGGTAACGCTCTGTCTGTTTCATGGCCTTCGTCAACAGTTCTTCCACCCGTTTCGCAGGCAGCACTCTTGCGTATGGCGCATTCTTACTTCCTACTTTTTCTTTGAAAAACAAAGGTTGCAAATAACTCAAATGTTCTTCTACCGCCTCCTCCGCATATTGTTGCATCCGCGAGTTGAGAGTCGTATAAATCTTCAGTCCGTCCGTGTAGACATTATAATTCGAACCATCCTTCTTTTTATTCTTCGCACACCAGCCATACAGAGGATTCGTTTCCCAAGAAAGGGAGTCTTCATAGAATTTCTGCATTTGCCAACCACGATAATTACTCTTCACCGGCTTGGTTGCTGTCATCACACCACGCAGGTATTCACGGAAATAAGTAGCCAAACCTTCCTTGTGGTCAACACGGTTATACGACAATTTCAAAGGAAGCGCTTGCAGAGAATCACATTCGGATTCAGTAATATATCCCGCTTTACGCATCTGTCCAAGCACCACATTACGACGGCCGCGAGAACGCTCATTAAAACGAACAGGATTATAGAGTGACGGATTTTTACACATACCAACCAAGGTAGCCGCTTCCTCTATTTTCAAGTCCTTCGGTTCACGGTTAAAATAAGTATGCGCAGCCGTCTTAATACCGACAGCATTATTCAGGAAATCAAACTTATTGAGGTACATACTCAGAATTTCCTCTTTGGTGTAATAACGCTCGAGTTTTACGGCAATCACCCACTCAATCGGTTTCTGGAAAAGACGCTGGAGAGTATTTCTCGCCACATTCTCCGTAAACAACTGCTTGGCAAGCTGCTGTGATAAAGTACTTCCCCCACCCGCATTTTTCTGGAATAACAAACCACGTTTCACAAATGCACGGAACAACGCCTTAGCGTCAATCCCCGAGTGTTCGGCAAAACGAACATCTTCTGTCGCAATCAACGCATTAATAATGTTGGGTGACAAGTCCTTGTAGGCTGTATACACACGATTTTCCTTACTATAAGACCAAGTACCGAGCACTTTCTCATCCTCAGAAAAGATCTCCGTCGCAAATTTATAACTTGGATTCTCCAGTTCCTCCACTGGAGGCATATAGCCGATCCAACCTTTCGAAATAGAAACAAAAATAATGACGACAGCCACTACTGCGATTGCCAATAAAATCCAAAGAGCTTTTATTATTTTTCGAATCATGTTTTTTCTTGCTTATAAAAAATGCACTTAATTAAGTTACAAAGGTAGATAAAATCCGGTAGCCGACCAAACAAAAACAGGCGGGATTTTTATTCCCGCCTGTCATTCACCCTAACTCTATCTATTCAGAGTTACCAATTATGAATGAGTCGTATAGTAACTCACCATTTATCAATAGTCTGTAATTTCCATTCTCCTATCGTACAGCGTTCACTATCAAAGTTGATCGCCACTTTCACTACCGGAAGCCCACACAAAGCGAAGCGTTCAGGATAATTCTTCAGATTGATCTGTTCCATAGCTTCACCGGCAGTCTTGTCAAGCTTCAATTCCATCACATAGAGCGTGGTTTTCGTACGAAGCACCACATCCACTCGACCACGGGGGGTACGGACTTCAACATCCACAAAAGAACCCAATAAGCTGAAAATAATGTAGAACATCTGCTGATAGTGACCTTCATACCTCGTATTGTCACAATAAGGAATGGTAGACAAGAAAGTCTGCAGCCGACGCAACGCAGAATCCATATCATCATTACGGATATCACGGGAAAGATAAGCTACCATGGTATTCGTTTTTTCAGTAGGTGTAGACACATAATAAGGCAACAGACTCCTCATCAAGCCGACCCTAACTTCTTTATTAGGAATATCCAATGTGTACAGTCCCAACTCGCTATCGTAACCCTTGATGGTGATATAACCGCTCTGATATAACAGCGGAGTAATACTGGACATTGTCTCCGTCGGTGCATCAAAATCCTCCACAGCAGCTGTTTTTCCTCCGACTTCAGAAGGTTCAACACCGAACTTCTCCAACATCTTTATCAAGTATGTAGGAGTACCGCTACCGAACCAGTAAGAACCAAATTTACCATCCGCAAAAGCATTCAACAGACTGAACGGATTATAGATGTCGGGAGACGGATAAGTGAAATGATAACCGTCATAATTCCCCTTCAACTTCAGCAAAACTTCTTCTGAGGAAATATTCAATTTCGCAGCCAACATCCCCATATCCTCTTGCATTTGCGTTAGCATTTCATCCTCGCTTATTCCGCAAATTGCAGCGTATGGCTCATCCATGCTGATATTCTTGATATTATTCAATTCACTAAAGATACTCAACTGAGAGAACTTGGTGATACCAGTCAGAAACACATACTTCAGATAAGGATCACAAGCTTTCAAGGGACTATAGAAATTACGCATGATATTACGCAATACGCCTAGATTCTCCTTTTCATGTACCACATCAAGCAAAGGAGCATCATATTCATCTATAAGAACTACAACCTTTTTCCCTGTCTTTTCATAAGCACACTTGATAAGACGGGTTAATCGTAGATTAGCATCACCGGCAGTTGTATCGAGACCGAAGGTCCGCTCATAGTCTGAAAGCATAAAGTCAAGCAAACGCTCCAAACGCTCCTTATCCACATGCTTCGCCATACTCATATCAAAATGAAGAACCGGATATTCTATCCACTCTTTCTCCAACCTCTCCATAGCCAACCCTTGAAACAGGTCCTTACGACCAGAGAAATAACTATGCAAAGTAGAAGTAAGCAAAGATTTACCAAAACGGCGAGGACGACTCAGAAACACATATTTCGCAAAATGAGTCATGCGATAAACGTATTCCGTCTTATCGATATAAAGATAATTCTTCTCACGAATTTCAGAAAAAGTCTGTATCCCTATGGGGTATAATCTTTGCAAAGCTTCCATATCAATCATATTTTTCACAAAGCTACAAAAAATATCCGTTCAAAAAGAAAGCAGGCAGAAAACTTTTTCCCGCCTGCTCCTTTTACTTTATATGAACAGCTCCACAGGTACAAAAGGTACAGTAAATACACCCCGCATTTTCCACACACACGTACGCACGTACCTGACTAATGAGCGCAAGTGTGCGTGTGTATAGAGAGCCCCGAAAAAAGTGTACCTGCTGTACCCGCCATAACCACCGCACCTGATAAACTCATCATACCCGCCACACCCATCGTCAAACAAACACAGTGCCATATAAGTCCTACAAATCATATTAGCTTCATGCTAATATGAGGGTATAAGTCAGGAACATACCACTGTACTCTTCCCGACCTTTTGTCAACGTCAAACCTTGACGTATAGTTCTGTTATCCGTACTCTTTCCCCATACCTGATATTAAACTCGATTTATATAGGGAGCTTTGCGACTTATTCATATTGCCAAATGTCATCCATAGTAATTGGCACATAGGCCCCATCTTTCATTTCTATAATGACAGAGGGCTCATGCACAATAAGAGTATGCCACATTCCGGCAGGTACTTGTACGCCATAAATACCACTTGCAGGATTCAATTCATGCCGAGCACATTCAACACCTTTTTCATCATAAAAAAGTTCCGTTATATGACCTCTAAGCAGAATGACAGTCTCAATTGTTTTAGTATGACGATGAATAGGAACATGCGTTCCCGGTAGCAAGGCATTGAGCATACGCTGCGAAGTGTCACCTTCACCATTACGCAAATCAAGATTAATGCGCCGCCGCTCATTTGTTCCCGCCTGAGCTAACAGTTCATCAAGCAGTTTATCATTTATTTCCATATTTTTCATTAACTTTTGCACGTAGATATTCTTCGTGTAGGTGATAATATTTTCTCTTGAACAAGACATAGACGATACAAAGTAATACCAGCACTACAACTAAATACAAATACTTATTCATTGGCAAATAAATAGCCCCCAAAGAGATTATTAATTGCATAACCATATAGACGGTCGACACTACCACATGCTTAATATGCAATTCATTGGCCATCAATTGATAAACATGTTTACGATGAGGTTTGCCTATATTTTCATGCAATAATATCCGATGGAGAATAGTGAGTACACTATCAACGCCATATACCATTAGTAGCAGAATAGCCCAATAGTTTCCGCTTTTTAATATATAAGAACCTAAAAAGTAAAGCAAAATAAACGCAATGGATACACTGCCCACATCACCTGCAAAACATTTTGCCTTAGTGCGGAAGTTAAAGAAGCAGAATATCAGCACGCTAAGCAAAGCCACAATAATGAAATTCCGGTCGACAAACTCCTCCCGCGAATTGAGAATAAGCAACGGAACAAGCACAGCCAACGAGTAACCGCCGGTAATACCATTTATTCCATCCATAAAGTTATACGCATTGATAATGCCGGTGCATACTATGAGCGCAATGATAACCACCCACCAATACTCGGGCAGCAAAATACCCCACTGGTAGAACATGAGTGTCATGGCGACAAAGTGCACAATCAAGCGAAATTTATTGGATACCGAATGAATATCATCCGCAAAACTGATACCACCCAACATAGTGAGTCCTAACAGGAACCAAGGACATGTAAAACCATAGAAGGCAGCATAAAGCCAGGCTCCAAACAAGAAAATAATACCTCCGCCACGCAACACAATAGTACTGTGCGATGAACGCAAGTTGGGTTTGTCTATAATGTTAAACTTGTCGGCAATCTTAAAATAGACCCATTCAAGAACAAGCAATAATACTGCTATTAACAGATATACAACCATACTTATTTTGTATTTGTAAATGATTTAATGGTTTGTGTAAGTCCTTCTTCGGCACGTATGGGCATTTTATCTATACCCAGTGCCTTTTTTATTTTAGCATTGCTAACCACATAGTCTTCGGTTAGCTTTGTCAAACGCTCCGAGTTTAGTGGCAGGTGCAACCCATCTCCCACCTTCGCCATACCATTCATCAGCCCTTTGGGCAGATACCAAATACGTGCTTTCTTACCCAAAGCCTTGCAGATAACTGTAATAAGTCCGTTAGTCGATAACGCTTCATCGTCACACATATTATAAATGCCCGATTCCACTTCCTTAACAAGCAGCTCTTTTATGACAAAACAAAGGTTGTCAATAGAGGTAAAGCAGCGGTGATTTTCAAAAGCCCCCAAAGGCCAGGGTACTCCTTTTTTCACCACTCCATAGAGCAGATTGAGATTCCCCTTGTTTCCGGGACCATGTATCATACAGGGACGCAGGATATACACTTGCTTATCTGAGGCCGGATGAGATAGAATATATTCTTCAGCTTTGATCTTCGATTCACCATAAGGTCCTACTGGATTGGGGACAATATCTTCAGTCAGAATATCACCAGGGACAAAGTCAGCAGCAGCCTTTACAGACGAGAAGAAGATAAACTTTCCAGCCGATGACTGAAGGAACCAGTCATAGATTTTCTGTGTCAATCCGGTATTAATCTTGAAATAAATCTCCGGTCCCGATGTTTTCTTCAAATCATGTGCCTTGCCGGCAAGATGGATGACAGCATCTACCTGTGGAATCTTATTTGCATCAAGGTCGTTCCAGGAAAAGGTCTTGACCACACCCTCTTTTTCCGGAGCAACAATGTCAAGGCCATAAATCTCATGATTCCGTCCCATGGCCTTTACAATATTACTTCCGACAAAGCCGTGGATTCCGGTTATAAGTATCTTCATATTATTCTTTTGTAAAAATCAACTCAAAAACTTTCACAAAGTATTTCAATCCAAGCAACGGCATGCATGTCCATATTCCATTTTCACGACACGCACGGACAATTTCCTTATTCAATATCCAGTTACTCTTCAAGTTAGCGGTACTCTTACCTCCTGTTCGCATCTTCATGAAATCCAAATGCAAATACTTCGACTTTAATTTATTTGAATAAAGAAAACGAGTCAGCAATTCATAATCTGCTGCAATCTTGTAGTCATACTGGTAATAGCCATATTTCTCAAAATTGTGCTTATATGTATAAAACGAAGGATGTGCAGGCATGAAGCCAAAACGGAAACGCCAAGGTGCAAAGTTCTTAGATGAATAATAGCGTACCGTCTTATTCAAATCACTATCATTCACAAAACGGACATCACCATACACAGCCTCGATGGATTTATCCTGTTCAAAAGCCTCTGCTACCTTTGAAATCACATCCGTGCGATGAAAGAAGTCATCCGAATTGATAATGCCCACTACGTTACCGGTAGCCATTTTGATACCTTTATTCATGGCATCATACATACCCTTGTCCTTCTCTGAGAACCATTTCATGTGCCCATTGAATTTAGGCTCATATTCCTTGATTATGTTCACGGTTTCATCCTTAGACAAGCCGTCGGCAATGATGTATTCCAAATCTTTATAGTCTTGTTTCAGGACACTCTCAATTGTGTCACGTAGTGTGGCTGCACTATTCCATGTTACCGTAACTATTGATATTCTCATACATTCATATTTTTACTCAATTATTCTATCCTTGATTTTCACAGCAGGATTGCCTCGATAAATAGAGTATGTCTCCAAATCCGTAGAGGCCACAGACCCAACAGCAAGTACTGCGTGGGAATGCAAAGTCACACCAGGGCAAACCAAGCACTTAGCACCCACCCAAACACCATCCTCAATCGTAATTTCGCCAACCATCAGGTTAAATGCCGATTTCTTGTAATTATGATTACCACACATCAGCATAGAATCTTGGCTGATACAGACATTGCTACCAATAGAAACTTTACCTAGATTATCAATCCACACACCCTCGCCAATCCACGTGTCATCACCAATCGTCAGATTCCAAGGATACTTAATATTCACAGAAGGCTTAATAAACACTCCCTTGCCGATTTTTGCTCCAAATTTTCGAAGTAACCATTTCTTAAATCCCATCATTGGAAATAAACTTGACTGCAAGAACATGGAGTTTAAGAAAAACCACAACGTTCTCTTAACAACACTCACATTCGAAGCCCATTCCCCTACAGGGTATTTAGACAAATCAGTCTTATTCATAATAATTTTGTGTTGAAATTTTCAAAATGAAGTTTTCTAAAGCTCATACACAAACTTTGGTTTCGCTCCCTTACCCAAAATCCAGTTATATAAGTCAACCATCATTTGGGCAACCTTGTGCTGTTCATACTTCTCCTCCATCAGACTCCTGCCACGAATACCCATTGCAAGAATATCATCATCACTCTTATGCAATGATTTAATAATCACCTCCGCAATCGTCTCAGGACTATTATCTTTCCACCAACCACAACCACAATCATTCAGTTCCCCCCACGGAGTACCCAATGACGCATATACCGGAGTTCCACAAATCAAAGCCTCAGGCACAATCATACCAAAGTTCTCTTGCGCGCTGGGTACAAACAAGGTCCAAATATTAGCAAGACGCTCATATTTTTCTCGTCCCTGCACAAAACCTACAAAGTTAACCCTGCCCTCAAGTCCCAGCCTTACAACCTCATTCTTCAGAAATCTCTCATAATCATCCGAGCCTTTACCCATAACATCTATAGAGAAAGGAATGTCACATCCTTTTCCTAAAGCTAAGGAAGCACCCTGCAGTAAGTTCTCCACCTTTTTGATTGGATGAAGGCGACCTAAATATCCAAGCACTTTTTTAGAAGGAGCCGATGTTTTCAAGTCTACCCCCTCAGGGAAAACAACAGGATTAGGAATAACTGCAATCGGTCCCTTATAGCCAAACTCACGAATATACTTCATCTCCTGCTCACAAGTAGCATGTAAACAATCAGCTTGAGCTATATCCTTGTCAAACCAAAGCTTGCGCATAGGCCACTTCTTCCACGGTTTCACCTTGAGAGCCGTTGGATAAAGCATACCATGCGGAGACAACACATATGGACGCCTCTTCTTACGCGCAGTCTCACAAGTTATATGACTAGTGTACAACCACATCGTGTTAGTATGATACAAGTCATAATCGCTGTCCGACAAAAAAGATTTGATGTTCTTAGACAACGCTATTGGAGTTTTCCAATCATGTTCAACTAATTTCATCCACGGCCTTCCTTTACCTAAAACAACATCATCGGCACAAGCAGCATCTGATGTAAGCAGATCCACATTGGCATTCACGTCATATAACCCTTCCAACAAATCACAAGTACATGTTGAAGGACCTCCCCAAGATACTTGCAGGGATGGTATCGTTTGTAATACTTTCATGTCAATTGTAATTAATCAACGATTCACCCATCAATTAAGCTTTCGAACAAGGACCTTCTGCAGCAAAGTTATCCTTACCGTTTAATAACTTCTCGCAAAGAGACATCAACTGGAGGGCAGCATTCTTCGGACTCCACACATCACGAATCGTCTTATATGCCTCAATGCTCATCTTTTCTCGCTCTTCCGGGTGTTTAATCAGCCACAATACCTTATCGAACAAGTCATTCTTCTTCCCCAGGTCAAAAGACAATCCATTCACACCATCTTTAATCAGATAAGGTGTAGAACCTGTTTCGATTGAACTTACCGGACAACAGCCACTACTCATTGCCTCATTCAGGACAGCGCCCCAACCTTCATTTTTATCACTCGTAAAGCAGAATATATCATGAGTACGCATTGCTTCCATCACTGTACTGTTAGACACTTGTCCTAACAGATGAACATGATTCTCCAATCCCATCTTTTTTATTGCTGAAGCTATTTTATCATATTCTGGCCCGACACCAATCATGTCGACTAAAAAATCGACATGATTAGTGCGCAATTGCGAAGCAAGTTGAAGCATCCGGAACGGATGCTTCAACTGTAAAAATCTTGCTACCCACAAGATTTTTACAGTGGAAGCGCTCCGTTTAGCTTTTTGAATATTTTCAATGTCTATTTCAGGGACCGTAGTAAAATATCCCCATTTAAAGCATTTTTCTTTAAACGAAAACATTTTTGTAAAGTCGCCCGCAGCGTATGCACTCGCGCACAAAGCATATACAGGTTTCCCATGACAACGGGTGTGATAAAACCACTGCTGCTGTAACAAACGTGGTGAAAGTAGATTTAACAACCCACGCTTTAGCCAACGCTCACTGTACATAAACGTTAGCTTACCTGTTTTTACCCGTTCTTTCAAAAAAGCAATTGGAGCAGCTCCATATATCATTACATCGGCATCACGAATAATTTGTATAGCTGTAGCCATAGAGGTTTCCCCATTTTGTGTCCTAATAAGGTAAGGACGCAAAGCAAACTCTGATTCCCCCCCTTTTTGTACTCCCTTTGAAGCATATCCAGTTTCTATAAACCAAAATTTACCTTTTGCAAGTCGATACAACTCATCTGATACACCAATTTGGTGTATATTTAATGCCATTGATACGAAAACGATATTCATCTATTATAACCTTTATACGTCTTTTAAAAGCATTTACATTCGACCACCAGTAAAAACTCCATACCATTTTGGCAACCAACGTTTAAATACTATTCCCAAAGCAATACATACTATAATAAAAGCAATTGGGCACGTGGCGTAAGAAACATTAATGCACCATTCACCTTTATCGAACAGCAAAGGGAACTTCTTGAAAATATTTAAAAAGGGTTCATGTATCAAATAGATAAAGAAAGAGCTGCCAAAAATTGTAGCCAAAGTGCGATTATTGCAGAGTATTTGTCCCTTGGCTATATCGTCATACACCACCCAAGCCGAAGGAACGCCCAATATAGTTATCACATCCTGCTTGATAAATACAGAAGATATGCCTGCTGCATACATTGCATTCAACAATATCACACCCAATACCGCAGCAAAGCACAAATATGCCCAACAACGTGCCTTTTTCACTGCAATTACACTCACGTAATTATTCATTGACAACAAGCCCCCCAAACAAAACCATCCTGCAGCCCACGAAAAAGGATTGCCATGATGAAAAGCTACTCCCAAGCACGCCATCAATCCTAATGCAGTCAACGATAATGATTTTGTGATATACCTAAACAAAACGTACATCACAGGAGTAAACACCACTAAAAACATCAAATCTCTTACAAACCACAATTGAAATGCAATAGGCCCTTCCCAGAAACAATAGTACAGCCAATAGCCAATGCCATTACCCGAGGCTCTTTCTAGCAGATTGTTATTAATTATCACCTGCCATTCTGGCATTCTGGCAATCACAAAATCAAGCAAATAATAGAAAGTTATTGATAAAACGTTGGACAAAATATAAGGTACAAACAAAGTTCTTATACGCTTTTTCTGCTTCTTAAACACATCGCCTATAGAATGAACATTCAAGAAGAATAAGTAACCAGAAATAGTATAAAACATCGGTACAGCCAACATACAGATGCCGCATCCCCAAAAATTCATCAAAAGCATCGACGATGTATAGTTACTACCCTCCGTATAATAGGTATGAATCCATACAACCAACACAATACAGACAAAAGATATTACCTTTATCTTATCACTTAAGTATGGTGTCATTTTTTTTATACTCATTTTCCTATAAATAATATTCTTGTAATATTAAATTTGTTCAATATCAAATGAAGTAACGTTCCTCCACAGACTGCACTTAACACAGTCCACCATGTCATGCTCCACGGCCACACAGCAATCACTGCTGCATGGATAAAGAAGATTGTAAACGATGCACTACCCACATAGCCAAGTACTGCACTTATCCATGGTATACGAGACAATCCTAAAGACAGGATGTAAAACGTAATAACAAATACTAGAGGAATAATGATGTCAATAACGATGTTTCTATAGGTCATGGGACACATATTAAGATGACAATCAATCTCTGGATGGAAGTAATGTAATAGAATGAAACCAATAGCGAAAAAAGGAAATATACAATGCCACCATTTTAATGTCACCCCCTTCATCATAAAGCCAACATAAACAAATACAATTGCACCCAACGATTGATCAATACTCCAAGGCAAATAAACAAGGAATGGATAAACAGTGCTACAATGTATAAACATCCATACAACAGTAAATAATGAAGCTACCATGACCTTTTTCCAACAATTCTGAACTTTCCTAAATGCACAGAGAATTAAATCAAAAGCAATAGTCGTCACAAACAATGCATTGATAAACCAAAAAGGATAGCTATATAATCCCACATTCCATCCACCGCCCAACAATACTCTAACGAGATTCTTAATTACTGGTTCTTGTTGAAACAAAATGTAAAGAACTATACTATATGAGAAATAAGGCAACACATACCGACGAAGTCTGTTAATCAATACACTATTGATATTCAAATATTTGCCATCCAATATCGAACTTTTACTGAAATATCCAGTCAGCATAAAGAATCCTGGTACATGATACCAAAATACATTTATTAAAGAAGTTGCCAAAGTATGTCCCACTACAATACTGATTATCAAAATAGCCTTCAGTATTTCATATTCAATTTTACGTTCTTTCATTAAATGATATAAGTTCCAACAACTGAAATCGTCCTTGCATCTCTACTTTTTATAGTAGTACCCTTAGCGAAGACTGTAAGGTTTCTCATTATACTTTCCCTTTTATTTTCTTATATAGCCAACATACTGTCATCACCTGCAAAATGGCACCATATCCTAAAGAAATATTTGCTTCAACAACAACAATCTTCGAAACTACAAAAATCAACAACAACAAGTTTAAATCACCTACGCCATCGTTAAATTTTCCCATAAACCAAACCACTAATATTCCACATAGGAAAGAGAAGAATACCATTCCAAAGTACCCAAAATTTGCATAGAATTCACACAGCATAGGAAAATTGATACTCGCTCTCCATGAAGGATCCTTCAAACCATAATAGACGGCCCATTGATCACCCATGTTTTGGGGAGGGCGAAAAGGAATCAAAAAGTGTGGTAATACCATTGTTGGAAACCAAATCATTGTTTCACCATATACAAAATTTGCTCTACCAGAATCTATACTTTTGACTACTGTAGCTAAATACGTTACCCCCTCTGTTCTATTGTCAATATTGTAATCTTCTTTTTCCTCTTCCCTTAATTCCTTAAATTTATCCAAACTTATGCTCCCATACTCATTTACAAGAATCTGCATTCCAATAGCCATTCTTTCCATACCCGTCGAATAAAGTCCTTCATTTCGATAAGTGTGTCGTGTAATAAAAATTGGCATTAATAAAATAGAGACTAACAAAATGGTTTTGTATGGTATTCTTCTTGTTTCAAGCATATATGTAACAACAGGAGCAAGGACCAAGAATATACAATATACGAACAAGGTACCACCTACATAATAAATAAAGTAATACACCATATATATAGCAACTAATACTATATAAAAAATATTTCGACCTCCTCTAAGCCAATACAAAACAGCTATCGCACCCACTGTAGCTGGCAGCATTGTTTCTATTAAACCAAAAAGACCAAAAGGAATACCCAAATAAGATATGACTTCTTGAAAAATAGATATAGCAAACCCTCCCAATATCATCAACTGCAATACACGCTCAATTTGGCGATTATCCATATATTTAGATTCAAACATAGGATTAGTCTTTACCTTTGCAATACCATACAAGCTACCTAAATACATTGCCCAAATAGATAACGCACAGAACACAGACATCGTGGGAAAATCCTCAGGTGAAAACATACGATATATTGACGAAATAGGATCTGCCCATAAATAGGGTTGCATGAACATATTCCAAGTTTGATACAGCACAAGAGTTAAAACTGCGAAACGAATATCTGTTGTCCTAAGAGTTATGAGTCCGAAACTTAGTACGGGTACCAATCCAACTCCTACCATTATTCCCAAAAACACGCCATAATAACAATTGGTCTGGAAAATAATATAAACCGTAGCCACTATGGCAGATAGTAGTACATTAGCAAATATATTAATATTTTTATCCGAAATTCTCATTAGTGAATTTTGAAAGTATTTTTATAAAATTTCTCATACATTAAGCCAATACTTTCTACATTATATTGTGCTGCATTAGCAAATCCTTTTTCTATCAAATCATTGCGATACTCATCATCCCTAATCAGTTTTACAATAGCATCATGAATAGCCTGATGATCTTCTGTGCCGCAGAGTATAGCAGCACCATTAGCAACAGTCTTAGTAGGTTCTATATTTGTTGTTATAACAGCTCTGCCCACAGTTTGCGCTTCAATAATTGGCATTCCAAACCCTTCTGAACGAGACACAAAATATAAAATATCACATTCTTGATATTTACGTACAATCTCCGCAATAGAAATATGACTTGATATGTTATAATCAATTCCATAGTCATTCAATCGTTTCATATCAACCTCATTCGGTTTCCCAACTATCTCAACATAACATTTTATATCACGTATACTCTCTAGTAATCCTTCAAGATTCTTATGCCACCCAGTTCCTATCTGTAAGATTGTAGGACACTTGTGATTAAACGGTTTCTCACACCTACTCAAAGGAAGGGAAACAGGATTAGGAATCACCTGAATTTTATTATTACGAATATTTAAAATATTCACCAAGTCGCTCTTGGTGAGTTCACTCACTGCTGTTATTTTTTTTATAAACCACTGAGAAATAATAAAACATACCCATACATAAAGAACAGAAACAAATCGTTTTGCATGATTTTTATACATACCTATATCATGGCAGGTCATCGTCGTCTTTGACCAAGGGAAAAACAACCACAAATAGTTTACATCGCCTGTAATATGATAAATATCATAGTGCTGCTTTCTTAATTTGTAGATTTCTTTAAAAGTCAGTTTCCATGACATCGGTTTATACCATTTATGCACCTCATGCCCTAATCCTTCCATAGAACTTGCAATCGTATCAAAAACAGCTTCGATACTATGTTCGTTCTTTTCTTTTTCTCTATAGATATATAGGATTTTCATTATTAAAAAAGCATTGCTAGTAATTTATCATTGATATGCAAAGGCAACCATAGAATACAATATTTCAACAGTTTACCTTTAACACCATTAGGGTTGAATCTTGAAGTATTTTCTTTTATCTTATCAGAAATCAATTCTAAAACCTTAACACGAATATCATTATTGAATTCTTCTTTATATAGCGATTGTAGAATAATAGATATGCCCCCCGTCATGTAATAATAATATATCTTATTCAATATATCTCGGTTTGTTAATTTATGTTTTTCAATGACACTCAAGCAGGCCTTTTCTAAGCACACGAATCGTTCAACGCCCTCCTCATAAGGGATTCGTATATGAGTCAAAGACTGCTCCCCTGTAAATTGGTAACAATACATGCTTCCAGAATGTAACTGAATATCAGTCACATGAAGAAGATATTGCAGATAGAACAACTGATCCTCACTATGCCTTATCACCTCAGACATTGAAAGTTCATTTTGATCAACAACGACTTTGTTATACAATTTACCACAAGATTGACCATAAGCAAATAAGTCACTTTCAACAAATGACTTCTCTAAGAAATCTGGACCTTGATAAGAAATATTTTTATAACTTAATGTTTCTCCTAGTTCCATTCCATCCAAACTCACACGCTTGAACCCCTGAATTGAAAGAGATGTATTTGAACTTAACCGTTCGACATGGAAATTGGCCAAATATTCTGATTCAATAACATCATCACTATCCAAAAATGTAAACCACACCGATTTACATTCTTTTATGCCACAGTTACGTGCATGACCAGGACCTCCATTCTGGACATGCAAGACCTTTATTCTATCGTCTTTACTCGCATATTCATCACATAACCGTCCTGAATTATCTAAAGAACCATCATCAACCAAGATTAAATTCCACAAGTTGAATGATTGATTCTGTACGGACTCTATACAAATTCCTATATATTTCTCGCAATTATACACAGGTACAATTACGGTTATCAAACACTGCTTATTCATTTTGTTATAACTGCGTTTAATAATTTTCTCATGATAGAATCAAAATCATAACCACCTTGCTGTACCTTGGCATACCCTTTCTCTATTAAAATCTTCAATTCATCTCGATGACAATTGTAATACTTCACTTTGTTTATCAAATCATCAATCGATTCATAAAATATCACTTCATCATCGCTAAAGAAGCTCTCCAACTCCTTATTGCGTTCTGTCAGCAAAGCTGTTTTGCAGGCTGGTATTTCAAAAGTACGAGTGGTATGTTTTTCTGGAATCCATTTTGACACTGCTCCCCAAGCGAAAAGGCAACTACTTAGTGCTTTAACATAAGCCTCTCCTTCTACAGGACCGCCCAAATAATTCAGATTATCACAGTTGTGACTCCTTACAAAATTATCCCACTTTCCACCAGCCAGAATCACCTGCACTCCAGCTTTTAATAAAGCAATGATAGGAACTTCTCGCTCTGTCTCATGATGACCGATGAATGCGACTCCAGATTTCTTCTCCCATGAGATAAGCGGGCGATGAATGTCCTTGTCAAATCCCTGTGTACAATAGATAACCTTATCCTTGTCACCCATCATGCACACAAAATCACCCATTTCATAACTCTTTGTAGTAATCATATAATCATACAAAGGCATGCTTGCATAAAAATGTTTCGACTTATGGAACGTAAAAGCAGGGTCAGGAGTGTAATGAACCAAAGTCTTAGCTCTTCGTCTTAACACCTCTGTTGTTTTCTTTGTAATGAAAATGCCCTTATCTACCCAAATCAAATCGTACTGTTTGTTTAGAAGGTTATCCAAAACATATTTATTGACAGTCCAAACTGCAGGGCCGACCTTGTAACGAAAAGCTAACGAACGATAGATATGTCCCATTTTGTTATAAGGAATATCAGTATCTATCAAGTCCATCTCCCAATCACCCAAAATCTTTCTCATTTTATCAGCTCTCATTTTAGATGTTGAGCCATAAGAATTTATGCCTATATACAAAACCGATTTCATTAAATCAATATTTAAAGAATTTGAATTCCTTTATCTTCCAAGCAACAATCGCCTGATTGTCATAAAATAATCAAAGCCGATCACTTTGCAAAGAGAGATGACTCTTGGGGGTTCATTCTTTAAAATATAGCCAACACCAAGAGCTTTAATCTCCTCTTTAGCCCTTTTATATAGTTTGGGGAACTGGTTACCGTACAGATATATAAACAAAGTGAAATTGATACTTAACGCTTCACGCACACGTTTGCTATCTTCACGCGCCAAAGCATGATTCTTATAGCTCACAAATGTATTTAGCATAGACGCAACTTTTTTTTCACTGCTTGCCTTACTCACAGTGAGATATTCACCTGTGCGATAATAGATTCTAGATTTAGACACAAACACAGCTTTATCAGCAAGCATCAAAACCCGAGCAAAGAACTCTCCATCTTGATTTTTTAATATAGTTTCGTCCCAACCTCCAGATTCTGCGACTAATTCACGTGGGGTCATGTAGCAAGTGCATGCCAACATATCACCACTTACCCACATATCAAGTAGTAATTGGAAAGCACTATCGTAATTCTTATAGATACCCAACATCGGAAAAAGTGATTCATCCGTATGTTGTCGGAACCTATCCCAAACTCCAAAGCTTACACTTTTGGAGCTAACATCCTCAATACTCCGTATATGTTCCTCAACAAATTCAGGATTGATTATATCGTCAGCATCCAAGTAAATAATATAGTCACCTGAACTCTTTTCAAAAGCAAAATTACGAGCATGACATGCACCCGAATTTGGCTGTTTAAATACCCTTATCTTTTCTGACTCAAATGTCTTCGCTATATCATAAGATCTATCTTTCGACCCATCATCAACCAATACAACTTCCACATTCTCGTACGTTTGCTTCAAGCAACAATCCAAAGTCTCCCCAACGAATTTCTCCGCATTATAACAAGGAATTAGTATTGAAACCTTCTTCATATCATATCTCCCCTGAATTCTTTATAGGATTTTAACACATGCTTTTTTATTTGGGCTATCACCACAAGAGCAACTACCAAAATCACATATTTCAGAAAACTATATTGTGGTGATAAAATCTGATTATAATTAATGACCATGATAATTATTTGAGAGAAAGCAACAACAATAAAAGTATTTTGGCCACATTTCTGAAGCCAATTAGTAGTTATTCTCCATTTTTCAAGCCTCATACATGCTAATAACACAGCAAAACTACCAGCGATTGCTCCAATATAAGCAGGTATAAAGTTATATACTTTGTTGCATGACATATCTACGACACTAACTAACGGAGCAATTAATGAAAGAATCACACACCCTGTTAATATACTAAAAGCTTTCCCTTGTGAAGCGTTTTGAAGAGTCAAAAGAGCACTTTTCAATAATGCCCCTATAATCACAAAAGAACTTGCATAAGGAATACAATACAGAGTCCATGGCAATTCCACATGATCACGATATAAATATGTGACAAGCATCATCGCAGCCAAAGCGACATACTTATTTAAAAGGCTCCACCGTAAAACATAGTAGCAAACGACTTGGCTAAAGAACAATACAGGTACAAACCAAAGTGCCATTCCCTCCCACCCTTTCATCATTATCTGCCAACTGTGTGCACCGATTATCTTATCAGAATAAAGCGGAGTCAACAGTAATACAATCAGCGAATATATTACAAAGGGTACTAACAAGGTCGATACCTTTTTAGATGCAAATTTCCTAAAACCATTCTTCTCCCAGTTAGTCATCAAACCTGATATTAAAAAGAAAAAAGGCATGTGAAAAGAAAATATCCAACGTTGAGGATACCATGGAAGAGAGCTATGCCCCAACACCATGAGTATAATTACTACCCCCTTTGCAATATCAATGTATTCGTATCTTTTTCCCTCCATCAAATTACAAACGTGCATCCACAATTTGTTTTGGCAATATACCTTTCACATCATATACAACACCATTCTCCACGCAGATCGAGCGGATATCAAGGGCTGCAAACTGTTTATGAGCTACAGCATTAATAACTGCGTCATATTTTTCACCTGTTGGCAGTTCTGTTACGATGTCAATACCATACTCATGCTTAACCTTCTTTGGGTCAGCCCAAGGATCATAAACAGTAATATGCTTCGTGTACTCCTCCAATGTTTGATAGATGTCAACAACCTTTGTGTTGCGTATGTCCGGACAATTCTCCTTAAATGTGATACCTAGGATAAGAACCTTTGCATCTTTCACCATAACCCCCTTCATATTCATACACTTCACTGTCTGATTTGCAACATAAGCGCCCATACCATCGTTCAAACGACGAGCAGAATGCATAATACGAGGAAGCACGCCATAAACTTGAGCTTTCTGAATAAGATAGTAAGGATCAACAGAAATACAGTGCCCTCCGACAAGCCCTGGAGTTAGTTTGATAAAGTTCCACTTGCTAGCAGCAGCCTCAATGACATCGTGAGTATCAATACCCATAGCATTAAATATCTTCGCCAACTCATTCATAAAAGCAATATTTACATCACGCTGTGAGTTTTCAATAATTTTGCTAGCTTCTGCTACTTTGATACTTGATGCCTTGTGGGTACCATTTACAAGTACGCTGTTATAAAGACGATCCACAATATCTGCAATTTCAGGGGTTGAACCAGAAGTGACCTTCTTAATCTTTTCTACAGTATGTTCCTTATCACCAGGATTTATACGTTCGGGAGAGTAACCCGCATAGAAATCCACATTGAATTTCAAGTCAGATACCTTTTCTACAACAGGAAGACATTCCTCTTCTGTTACTCCGGGATACACCGTTGACTCATAAATAACAATATCCCCCTTTGAGATAACCTTACCCACAGTTTCACTCGCACCCCAAAGAGGTTTCAAATCAGGAGTATTATCATCATTTACAGGAGTAGGAACAGCAACGATATAAATATTACAATCTTTAATGTCATTAAGATTAGTAGTACACTTAAATCCATGGTTATTGATAGCATCCTGAAGCAGTTCGTCACTAACCTCAAGAGTTGCATCATGACCTGCCATAAGTGCATTTACACGCTGTTGATTCATATCAAAACCTACAGTTTCATACTTTGTTGAGAATAAGCGTGCTAAAGGCAAACCAACGTAACCGAGCCCGATTACACAAATTTTATAAGTTATCATATTTTAATTATTAAATTGTTTTTCACTTCATTACCGTCCAAATGTGATCAATGGCAAATAAGGGATTTTACGAATAATATAAGATAATAATAAACTGCCAACTACAAGTCTAAATGCAATTATAGCAATCATAACAAATTGCAATGCCCATGGATAGACGTCAATCTAAATAAAAGCAAACAAAGACAAAAACATATATCCGAAGTTATCAGGATCTAACAACAACCAGTCCATAGTATGAATAATAAAGAATGCACCACGAGAAAGTTCAGGAAGTGAACAATAAAGAAAACCGAGATACATTGTATATCAAATATTTGTACTATAAAAAGAGATCTTATTTCTTTTTATTTGACGAATCTATGACAGCATTTACATGAGCCAAACAACAAAAGCCTAATTGATTTAATATAAAAAGTCATATATATTGTACTTACTAAATACAGCCTTAATTTGAACATCATTTCGACAATTAGAAGTATTAATATTCTGATTGGATAATGCTATCTTTTGTACAAATATATTTTCTATATAACCTTCGCCTTTTTCATTAAAAGTAAAAGTTTTCTGTATTGGTGTACCAGCCTTTATCGCCATTGCTGTAAACCAGACATCATCTGCATATTTACAAATATCCATGAAAACACGTTCATTAAACACTTCATCATCAAAAGACTGCACTGGATACAAAACTCCGCCTACCCCTGTTAGAAAGTTCATCACATTAGATTTCCCTGTAAATGGAACACTCCACTTCCAACCCATATAACTATTCAAAGAACCATTCTTTCCTTTTGTCATCAGATGCACACGATTTGCAAATATAGTCTTTTCGTCAGCAATATGAGGAATAATCAAATTTTCCAACATATCAAAGTCATAGATTATATCATCATCAACAGTAATAATAGTTGCATCAGGGAATGTTAGCAAAGAAGGAATCAATTTAGTATATGAGCGGATATCCTTACAGAAACGCACTTCCAAACCTCGTTGCATCTGCAAGTAGAGTATTTGGGGAAGTTTTTCTTTGTATGATTCATTAACCCACAAAACAATTCTATTAGCCTTCATACTTTGTTGCATAATACTCTCAATAGTAAGATATACACGCCAAAGTCGCCTACCGAATGTGGTAAGTGATACAATAATTTCACTACTTCCATAACACTCATTAGTCACACCACTGTCTATACTACTAAGTGCCATACGAGTCAATTCATCTGCTTTTCTCTCGAATGTCAATTCGCTATGAAGAATATCTTTCTCCTTTCTAATTAAAGGATATATATTCTTCAGATTCCTGATACTTTGAATAATGCCCATGTCTAAAAGATAATTTTTTTATATACAATTCAAAAACTAGATTTCAACCTTTTCAGAGCACCATTTAAGAGAGAAATGAAAATCCGTATTCCCTCATTTCCCATAACAAGATTTAATACCAAAAAGAAAATTGTATATAAAAGAGATTTAAGGATAATATTTAATATATATATGTTTGTATTGAAGTTCACAAAATACCAAAAAACTAACAATATCCCCATTGGAAGTATGTATTTTCCAACCGCAATTAATTGCTCAGCCAGACTTAGCCGAATTGCTATCTTCGTTGTCACCATTGAAGGAAAAATCTTTAAAATAGATGCTATTGATACAGCCCATACGTACACTATAAAACCAAATTTCACTCCTAATGGAATAGCTAATAGCAGAATAATGTTTCGAAACACACTAAGCCATAAATACATTGTCATCCTATTAACTGCAGTCAACACAGCATCAAAAATAACTGGCAAACATAAAGAAATTGATGATATACTCAGAATTCTAAAAATTGGTACTGCTCCTACCCATTGTTCACCATATAAAAATAATAAAATATCATCTGCACATATAAACATGATACCAGAAAAATAAAAAGTAAGGAAAGAAATAATATGAAGCAATTTTAGTACACTGTATTTCATAGCTTCATTATCCTTTTGTATCATACTCAATGAAGGCAACATTACACTTCTAATAGACGAAAACGAATACTCTATCACGAGATTATTCAAAGATTGCGCACGGTTATACAAACCTAAAGATGCAGCAGAATAAAGTTTACCTATTATTAGTGTATCCATTTGTTTCACAATTCTATTAATTACAGTTGAAAGGGTCATCTTAGCGCCAAAAGAAATCATATCTGTTATAAGACAAAGCTTAAAAATAAACTTTGGACGCCAAGGTGACATTATCCAAATAATAACAGAATATAAAACCCAACCTGCAACATTTGAGTATACCAATGCCCAAACTCCATATCCTCCAAATGCCATTGCTATTCCAATCCCTCCTGAGACAAGCCCTGAGATTAACTTTGCGATAAAAGGACTTTTAAAATCTAACGCCCTTTGAAACAATGCAGTCTGCAATGTTCCAAAAGAACTTATCAAAAAAGACCATGCCGTAACATTTATCAGGCTTTTTAACTGCGACATTTCATAAAACCAAGCAATCAAGGGCGCACAACATAACGCAATTATAGAACAACAGCCACCTATTAGCAAATTCAACCAAAATACAGTTGATACCTCTTTATTATCAATTGTTTCTTTCTGAATTATAGCACTACTAAATCCAAAATCCACCAAAAAATCAAGTATAGAATTGAGTATCAAGGCCATACTTACTAGGCCAAAATCAGCCGGCATAAGTAATCTAGCGAGAATTAATGATACAATAAACGTCTTCAACTGATTCACCATCATATTAAGGAAGTTCCATATGCTACCTTTTAATCCTCTAGATTTTATCTCAGATACATTGACCATACGTTATAGTACTCAAATTAGGGCCGTGCCCCTATTTTAGACACGTAAACAATGTATAGCTGTAATATCCATAATGGTATTATAACCCACATTGAGCCGTATTTTTAATTTACAATTTAATTATTTTACAATATTAATCGACAAAAATGGCATGTACTCCATCTCACTAGACATTAATTTTCGTAATCATCTGTAATATATCCAAGAGTCTTGTAGCTTATCAAGAAATCAACTATTTGATTTCACACAATTCAATATTCATAGTCATGTGGTACCACAAAAACTCCTTAGAACGATCTAGAATCTTCAAATTACGATAATCTTTACCTAGAACTATTTCCTGAGAAGCATTTAATTTAACAGAACTAGCTTCGAAAAAGCTGAAAATACTTTCAAAATACAATAAGAATTGATCTAAATATTCCGAAGAACAGTCCCTATTTGATAACAAAAACTGAATAAAAACTTACTGTAAAATACAATAAGTACTTACTGGAATTTTTTATATTCATTTTACTTTATGTTCTCCATAACCATATCCATATCGCTTACCATAGCCATAATACTTGCCATATTTGCCATAACCATAGTAATAACCATATTTCTTCTTCTGAAGATCCAAGCCATTGATGGCAATACAGAGATTAGGCAGTTTATTATTCTCGGCAAGTTCGTTGATCAAGGTAAACTCCGTTTTACGGGTGTAATCAGCACGGCATACATAAACAGATAAGTCCGCTACACGTCCTATAAGCAAAGTATCAGTTACCATACCCACAGGTGCCGTATCCAATATCACGTAATCAAAATTCTTCCTCAAGATTTCAACAGCTTTCTCCAAACCGTCACGAGCCAACAACTCTGTTGGATTAGGGGGAACTGTTCCACCTGGAAGAATATATAAATTCTTGTTTATATCAGAATGATGCACCAAATCCATCAGATTTACAGTGGAATTGGTAAGGAATTGAGTTATACCATACTCTTTCTTAGGTAGGTTGAAAACTTTGTTCAATCCGGGCTTACGAATGTCAAGGCCTACTATCACGACTTTTTTCCCTAACAAAGAAAGGCTGATAGCCAGATTGGCGGATATAAAAGATTTTCCTTCACCACTAACTGTAGAAGTTACCAAAATTACATTCTTACCATTTTCAAGCATAAACTGAAGATTGGTACGGACATTACGGAAGGTTTCGCTCATCAAATTGTTCTGATTCTCAAATACGGCAATAGCTCCCGTCTTTTCATCTGCCAATGGAATATCACCAACAACAGGGAGCGAAGTCAATTTTTCAACATCAGCACGACCTTCTATCTTAAATTTGGTCAGACCGATCAAATAAATAACACCTACCGGAATACCTATTCCAAATACCAAAGCCGCCAAATAAATCATCATACGTTTCGGGGAAATCGGAGTACTGTCCGCCTGTGCCTCGTCAATAATCTTGGCATTATTGGCTATGGCAGCCAAGACAATGGCATTCTCCTCACGCTTCTGAAGCAGCATCAGATACAAACCGGACTTAATTTCTTGCTGACGGGCAATACTCACAAACTGACGTTCCTGAGTCGGAGCATCACTGATACGACGGGAATAACGACTCGCTTCACGAATCAAATCAGCTTTCGTTATTTCAAGTCCTTTCAACGTGGCATCCAGAGTGGTCTGTATATTACTGCGCATCGCACGGATACTGGTAGTAAGATTCACAATTGCCGGATTGCTTTCCGTTGATGTACGTAACAGGCGTTTACGTTCGGCCACCATCTCATTATACCGGTCAATCGCCCCCGCTACCCCGGCATCCTGCAAACCGACATTCGCAGGCAGCACTTCATATCCACTACCCTGCAAATATTTTTTCAAATCCATTACAAGATTAATCTGTGTCTGATTTTCCACCCGCTTCTTCTCGTATTCGGCATTACCAGTTAAGGCAATCTGAGCTTCACTTGTCAAATCAGTGATACCCGCACTACGCTTGAAATTCTCCAGATCGCGTTCCGTGCTACCCAATTCTTTTGAGATGATATCAATACGCTCATCAATGAACTCGGCCGTTCTCTGGGCTACCTCATTCTTGTCATTGTTGGCATTGATATTATACATCTCAAGCAGTTTGTCTATATAGTCCTTGCCACGCTGGGTATTAGAGTTCTTAAGTGAAACGGTCACGACGGAAGTCGCCTTCGAGGTAGGGGTTATCGACAGGGAACCGGCATAACCTTTCGCTACAGCAAAAGGCCTGTTAATATAAGCCGTAATATGACGTTCTGTTGTTACACTTTCCGGACGAAGTGATGACAAAGTATCATTGTTCGCAAAAAAAGCAACCGTACCTTCATCGGTAGGAAATACGGCAGGCAATTTCTCAAGATGTTTCCGGTACTCCTTTTTTCCCACCTTGACCTGCACATCCATCGCACCGGCAGGTTGCAGAAGCATATCTATCTCCATTGTCTGCGGAAGCCTGTCCGCTTCCTGAGGGGTCAGACTGACCAAAACCGGAGAAGTACGATACAATTCCTTGTTTGGAAACTTATCTTCGTCCATATAGGTCACAAACAAGCCTAAAGAACTGACTACCTCCCTTGCCAATGTTCTGGATTTTAGCACTTCAATTTCATTCTCTATATTACTTGATGAAGAGACAAAACCGTTTAGCCCCATCTTTTCCAGTTCGGAAGACATATTCGCACCGCCACCCTTCTTTTCATCCTTAATCAGAACAGTGGCAGAAATATTGTATACAGGTGTTGTCAGACGCAGATATCCCCATGCTAAAGCAACACAAACTATTGCCGAAACTACGAACCATGGCCAATGAATCAGATAGCGGAAAAGGATTTCCTGAATATTGATCTGTTCTTCGGAATGATCATCTCGCCTATCTTTTCTTTCCTCAATCATATTATGACGCTATTTGAAGATTGTTACTAATATACTTGCCAATGAGACTAAAATAGAAGTAGCTGAGAACCATATACTTGTACTGTTGCTGATATCCGAATTGCGAGCCTTTGCCTTGTTCGGAGTCACATAAACAATATCATTCTGCTGCAACCAATAGTAAGGAGAAAGAAGAGTTTCAGCCTTATTAAGATCCAGTGTTATGATTTGTTGTTTGCCATTGGCATCTTCACGAATCAACTTTACATTATCACGGATTCCATAAATGGTCATATCACCTGCCATGGCCAAAGCTTCCAATAAATTCACTTTCTCATTGCTGATAGTAAATGTACCGGGACTAGCGACTTCTCCTAACACAGAGATTTTGTAATTGACCATACGTGCAGTAACAATCGGAGTCTCTTTTATGTAGGGTTTCAACTTTTCCACTATCATTTGCTCTACCTCCTTTTTGGTCAGTCCCCCGACTTTCAATGTCCCCAATACAGGAAAATTGATATTCCCCTCGTTATCCACCAGATAAGTCTGTTGGGAGGATTGGGAAGCGCCCTGTGAATTTCCGGCAGTCAAACCAGCAGAACCAGTCATTCCGAGGTTGAAAGGAGCCGCCAGTTCAGGGTTCGTACATGATACCATGATAGTAAGTTGATCCTTAGGCATTATTCTGGCATCATACAGGGTTTCCTGTTGGGTAACCTGTCCCACAATTTCAGAGTCCTGCAGGTAGGGAACTTTCTTGTATGACTGGCAGGAAGCAAGCAAAAAGAGTGCAAACAAGCAGGAAAGTATCCCACCGACTTTTTTCTGTATACTTGTAGTAATGCAAAATGAATTGTTCATAATATATTCTAGTTTATTATTCTTTATCCAACACCTCAAACCTCGGAGAATTCTTCGATTTGAACTCGGGCACCACCTTCTTCATCAACCGGACGGTATCCATGATCTTGACGGCACGGGACAACCTCTCGAACTCTGAATAAGTGTCAAGGATATCGGAATATTCATACCGGCGAACCTTAGCGATCATGATCTTTTTATTTTCAGTCGGAATCGTATTCTCCTTATCGCTCAGGACCTCTTCGTAAAGCTTCTCACCGGGACGTAAACCCGTGAACTCGATCTTTATGTCTTCACCGGGACGATAGCCAGCCAATTCAATCATACGGGTGGCCAGATCGACGATCTTGACTGCCTTGCCCATCTCAAAGACAAATATCTCATTGCCCTCCCCCATAGTGGCGGCCTCCATCACCAGACGGCAGGCCTCGGGAATCGTCATAAAGAAACGGATGATATCAGGATGGGTGACGGTGACCGGACCGCCATTCTCGATCTGTTCCTTGAAACGGGGAATGACGGAACCGTTACTGCCCAATACATTTCCGAAACGCGTTGTGATGAATTTGGTACGCCCTTGCACTTTCCCCTCACGGATGGCACAACCCAGGCTCTGCACGTAGATCTCGGCAAGGCGCTTGGAGCAGCCCATCACATTCGTTGGGTTAACAGCCTTGTCAGTAGAAACCATTATCATCTTCTCCGCACCGTATTCAACGGCCATGTCCGCAACCTGGCGGGAGCCGGTGACATTCACCAAAACCGCCTCACAGGGGTTTTCCTCCATCAAAGGAACATGCTTGTAGGCGGCGGCGTGGAAGACCACCTGGGGATGGTAATTTTCGAATACCATACGCACGCGCTCTTTAACACGGACGTCACCGATGACAGGAATGAAATCTATATCGGGATAATTCTTCTCGAATTCAAGACGCACATTATGCAAAGGGGTCTCAGCAGAATCAAACATGACAAGTTTACGGATGCCCAGACCGACAAGCTGGCGGCAAAGTTCGCTGCCTATGCTGCCTGCTGCACCGGTCACCAGAACGACTTTACCACGGAATTCCGCAGCCACCTGGCGAAGGTTGATATTGATTTCCGCACGGCCCAAAAGGTCCTCGATCTTGATGGGACGGACCCACTGGTGGAAGTTACCGTCAGAATCGGCCTCACTGATCGTCGGGGCTATCAGGGTCTTGAGATCATTGCTCTTGCAGTATTCCAAAAGACGGTTTTCCTCAAGACGGGTATCCTCATAACGGGAAAACAAAATACCTTTAATGCCACGCTTACGGATGATGTAATCCACATCGGAATCGTTTTCAAAATAATAAATGGGAAGATCGGCCAAACGGCGGCGGCTGTTGTTCCTGCCATAAACATAAAAGCCTGCCACCTTGTAATGGGAACTGTCCCTGAGACGAAGCTTCAGCGCCACACTCTCCTCGTCGGTGCCATAGATAAGGATACGGGTGTTCTTCTTGTTCACCCAGTCCAGCAATAGATCGTACGTGATGATGAGTGAAACACGAAAGACTGTCAGCGCAACCAGGGTCAGAAGACCGTCGAGAAGAAGGCAGGAAAAACGGTATTTATCGAACGCGGACGTTTCGGAAATAATCCAGAAAGAAACGGCAAGCAGGCAGACAGACTTGAACAATACGGCACACATGACACGCCAGAGCTCACGGGCCTGGGAAAAACGGATCGTGTTGCGATACGTGTGGAACAACAAAGAGCCGACAACACTGCCCAGCAAAGAAACGAGAACAAACTGACAAAGAACCCAGTCACTCACAGGTATATGTGCCATATAATGAATGACAGCATAAGCGATCAATGAACATACTACTGATATTGTCGTATCAATACCCAAAATAATCCAATAACTCAAATAGTTCTTACGAGCGTATTGAGCTATCCCCCTTAATGTCTTTTCCATTATAGTATAAACGATAAATTGTGTATCAGAGATACAAAGAAATATAATCAGATACTAAAATCAAGATTTCACCGATTCTACATAACCGATAGGCATATCCACACATGCACAGCCTAACAGATTCAGTCGCACGGCAATCTTAGTCTTACCATCTACATTGACCAGTTCACCCACCAGTCCGGTCAGAGGTCCCTTGATGACACGTACTTTTTCACCACGCGCCAAAGGGGAGCTGTTCATGCAAACAGCTTCTTCGGAATAATCAAGCATAAAACGGAAACGAGCCATCTGCTCATCGGGAATCACTGCCGGTGTGCTCTCACCCCGCATCACCATGTAGCGACTAACTGTAGAAAAACTAAGGACTTCCATGCGCTCTTTCGGATCAACATGGACAAATACCATCATAGGAAGAAGAACGGCCTCTACTTTTTTACGCCGGTCGCTCCATTGATGAATCTCCTGTTGGACAGGAACAAAATTTTCAATCCCCATTTTGTCCAAACGCTCGGCAACTTTCTTCTCATGATGCATACGCACCATAGCTACATACCAGCGTTTAGAGTGTGCTACGCCTTCCCCTGTCCCATTACTAGGCCCAGCATTTACTGATTTTTGGCTTGTTAAAATCATGTTTTTTTACCCCATATACATCCGTTACTTTTTAGGTAACGGATGTAAAATTTGTTGCAAAGATAGCCAAAAACATAAATAGCAAACAAGCAATTCTACATTTTTTTTCGTTTTATTTAAATTTTAGTATAAGAAAATCCCGGAGCATGAAAAGAACTCATTTTCATGCCCTATACTTTTTATTGTCCGATTTTAAATTCATTTTGCTGAACATCAAGCAAATTTCCGGTTGGCCCCTCCTTATACTTGTATTCTTTCCGTTTTCGTTATAGAGTATGTTCTGATGCATTTTATCCGTTACCTAAAAAGTAATGGATATAGTTTATCACTGATTAACAGTTGATTATCTTTAATTATCCTTTCACATTACAATTTCTGATGTAAGATAAATTTCCTTTATTCACTTCTGTCCTTTCTTCCAGTCCGAAGCCTTTCAAATAAGTCTGTGTGGTTTTTATGGATTTATGTCCCAACGCCTCGCTAATCATTTCGATGGACACTCCCCGATACTTGGCAATAGTAGCCCACGAATGGCGTAATGTATAAGAGGTGACCGGAGATTTCAGATGCAACGCCCTCGCCAGCTCCTTCAGGCTGTTGTTAAACCAGCGAAGGGCAGACTGATATTCCCGGTAAGCCTTTTCATCCTTCCGTGACTTATCACCACAAAGAATATCAAGCAAATAATCCGGACAACCGGGTTGGGACTTCCGAACGCTCCGAAGTCGGTCGATCTTCACCATAGCACTATCCAACACTTCTACACTCATCGGCGTTTTCGTCTTGATACGATTATAGCGAAGTATATTATTTTCAAGAGCCGATTTTTCCAAATGTGCCAGATCGGCAAACGACATTCCACAAAGTTGGAACAGCAGGGAAGCAATGTCCTGAATGCGACGCAAACGTTCCGATCGGGGATCGTCAAACAAAAGCCTATGCAGTTCGGCAGCAGTCAAAGCCCTCTTCTGACAAACATCGATTCCCGTATAAGCCTCATGAAACAACCGCGGCACAAAAGGGGCATTACCCGCTTCCACCCCACGATTGTAAATGCTACGAAGCATACGCATATACGTAGAAATCGTATTAAGCTTCAATCCATTCTCGTAAAGATACTGCCCGTAAAGCCGCAGGCTCTCACGGGTGATTTGCCTGAACGACACATTACACGTACCACAAAACACACTGAAAGAAAAAAGAGCATTCTTATAGACATGCGCTGTAGAATATCTGCCTTCTTCACGTAAACGATCGATGTAGAGCTCGCCACACCGACTAAAACCTTTTTTGTTCGTCATTTGCACCATTAGTTATTTGATTATTATACCATTATTGGCAAGCAACAAAAGAACGAATCTTTTCGAAGATAGATCGCACTCTACAGAGAAAAAAGATATAATGTATTTTAATACATTCTTTATTTATTATATATATTAGTTGCC
>ERZ825324.505-NODE-505-length-55165-cov-11.228942_pt1 | contig 55165 bp, 75 predicted proteins | sample MGYA00519859_ERZ825324 | MGnify/ENA primary metagenome ERZ825324 (study PRJEB31778, sample SAMEA3449198) | human gut metagenome | biome: human gut; feature: human-associated habitat; material: faeces | place: United Kingdom | collected 2010/2012 ...
GGCAAGCACTAAGATTAGTTTGCAGGCACCGAAAGGTGCCAGCAAGCTAATCTTTTTTCTTTTATATCAAGGAGGATGCGCCATGAAAGTCACCAGTAAGCAGGAGGCCTGGAACAAAGTCAATGAGATTTTCCCCACTGATTACGCCAAGGACGAGCACAGCAGCAACCGGGCCGGTTATCCCGTCTATCGGAGCACCGCCGAGGGCCACCACTGTGATTACATCTGTGACCTGGGTGACCGGCTGGAGGTAAACCTGGACAGCAGCCACCTTGAAACAGTCAACATCTGGATTGAGCACCCCGCCCAGGAGCCCACCCAAGAGCTCAGTGATGAGCGCAAGAAACTTGCCAAGCGGCTCCAGAGGGTCACCTTTTGGTTTACCGGGGAGTATGTCAAGGAGCTGGCCAACAAGGAAAAAGAGGACGCCGCCGTCAAGGCCATGCAGGCCGAGCCCGATGATGGACAGATAAAGTGCATGGTGCTCACCGCTGAAAACAATGCCAAAGTGATGCTGGAGTGCATCAAAGAGCTTGTCCAGGCGGTGGACATCCTCACGGACCGTGAGGAGGATGTGGATGACTGGATGCTGGCGGGCATCACCGCCATGCTGGACAAGTGCAATGAGCAAAAGGTCATCCCCTTTGACCTCCCTACCTCCATCTGTGGCCTCCTGGGTGCTGAATGGCGCAAATAAGTCAACGGGCTCCGTCCAGGCGGAGCCCACCAGACCATCCGACCCCGTAGGAAAGGAAGTGAGAACATGGCGAGCTACGCTTTCGCAACGCTCCAGGCCCGGCAGGCGCTCCAGGAGCTTTGGGAGCAAGGCAAAACGGTCAAAGACATGGCGGTGGCCCTTGATGTGCCGCTGTCCACGCTCTACACGGAACTGCGCCGGGGCCGTTCTGGGGTCCGCCTCCCGGACCAGCGATTGCAGTATGATGCTTCCCTTGCCCAGCTCAGGATGCAGCAGGAACTTGAGCGGAGGGGAAAGCAGAGCCGCTGAGGTACATACCCGCACCACCGCTTTTCACAACATTCAAAGGAGGCACACCATGAAACCCATTATTTTGAGGACCCGGACCAGCACCGATGAGTGCATCGGCACCGTCCGGCTCACCCCGGAGGCGGAGAAAGTAGTCCGGCGGCTCCGTTTCAAGACCGGCCTGCCCATCCGTCAAATTGTGTCTGAAATCATCGTCCAGGCGGAAAACCTCATTGACATCTCCGGGGACGATGATGAGGACGAAACCGACCAGTGAGGAGGGCCTGGCATGAAAACCCAGAGAGATTTGGAGTACATCAACAACCTCAAGCTGGAGGCCAACAGCGCCAAGGACAAGCTCATGGCCATTGAGGACAGCCTGCGTGAAGTGGGCGCAAACCGGGAGGCCAACAGCCTCAGCACCATCATTGCCCGGCTTGAGGCCTGGCAGAACAAATGAGGAGGACATCACCAATGAAAACCGCTGTTCAGAACATCGCCCCCGGCAAGGTCATTGATTACCACGGGGAGCCCTGCCTGGTGCTGGAGCACCGCAAGGACGGCACCCTGCTGCTCCACCTGGAGCAGATGACCCACGCCTTTGGCAGCACCAACAACTTTGCCGCCAGCTCTCTGCGGGCCCACCTCAATGGCCCCTACCTGCGGAGCCTCACGGATGGCAACCCCGATGAGGTCATCACCCGCACCGTGGACCTCACCGCCCTCAACGGCTCCACGGAGTATGGCACCTGTGACTGCAAGGTGGCCCCGCTGACCCTGGACGAGCTCCGCAAGTACCATGACATCCTGCCCCTGCCGGAGCACTTTGAGTGGTCCGTGACGCCCTGGAGCACCCCCAAGGTCAATGAGGATGACACATGGGTCATGGGGCTGTACTCCGATGGCAATATCGACGGCGACTACTGCATCAGCTCCTACGGGTCCCGCCCCGCTTTCCTCATTTCCTCCTCCCTCACCGTGGAGGCTGAGGACACCAACCCCCTGGAGCAGTACACCGTCCGAGAGCTGGCGGAGGAGCTTTTCCGCCGCATCGGCAACTAAGGGGTGAGCTCCGTGACCACCCATGAGATTGGCCAGAGAGCCCCCAGCCGCCATGCCCGGCGCAAGCGCCGCCGCAATTATGGCCCGGTCATCATCCTGGCGCTGGTGTGCGCCGCCATTTTCGCCGCCGGTTACTGTGTGGGGGTAAGCGCCGCTGACAAAGCGGTGCCCACCCTCCCGGAGCCGGTCCTGGAGAGCACCGCCACCCCGGAGCCCTCAGCGGAGCCCAGCGTGGCCCCCACGCCCAGCCCCACCCCGGAGGCGGTGCTCTGGCGGGATGACATCGTGACGGACGGCAACCTCCTGGACTATGACCTCCAGGTGACCATGCAGGCCTGCTGTGAGGAGTACGGCGTCCCATACGCCCTGGCGCTGGCCGTGGCCGATGTGGAAAGCCGCTTTGACCCGGATGCCGCCAGCAGCACCAATGACTATGGCCTCATGCAAATCAACCAGGTCAACCATGGGTGGCTCCTGGAGCAAGGGATTGACCCCATGACGCCCGCCGGGAACATTGAGGCCGGTGTCCTGTTCCTGTCCGACTACCTCACCGCCTACGGGGACCCGGAGCTGGCCGTCATGGCCTACAACTGCGGCCCCTCCGGCGCTCAAAACCTGTGGGCCGCCGGGACATACTCCACCGACCACTCCCGCAAGGTCATGGACCGCTTTGACTACTGGACAAGCGTTTTGGAGGACTGAGCCATGCCCTACTACTGGACCTGCCCCTATTGCGGGGCCAACCTGGACCCCGGAGAAAAATGTGACTGCAAAGACAACGAAAAGGAGGATGACATCCATGATGGAAATGAAAATCACCGTTGAGGCTCCCGATCTGGCCGCCTCTATCCTCAAGCTGGCGGAGGCCATTGCCTCCGGCCCGGACCCCGGCATCTTGACCCCGGATGAGCCCCTGCCGGTGGCCAGCTATCCCACCGCCCCGGCACAGGCCCCTGCGCCCGCTCCTGCGGCCCCTGTGAGCTCTGCGCCGGTCACCCCTACCCAGACCCCTACCCCTGCGCCTGCGGCCCCTGTGGCGGCCCCCAGCCCCGCTCCTGCGCCGACTGCTGGCCAGACATCTGCCGCCCCTGGTAACACCCCCGCCCCCACCGTGCCCGTGGCGGGAGCCCCCACCTACACCCTGGACCAAATCTCCCGTGCCGGGGCCTCCCTGGTGGATGCCGGGAAGATGCAGCAGCTTTTGGAGCTGCTGGGCCGCTACGGCGTGCAGGCCGTCACCCAGCTCCAGCCGGAGCAGTACGGCGCTTTCGCCACCGAGCTCCGGGCCCTGGGCGCTCAGATTTAAGGAGGTGCCACCATGCCCCCTGTCAAACACGCCCTGCTTTCGGCGTCCTCCGCCTCCCGCTGGCTGGTATGCACGGCGGCCCCCCGCTTTGAGGAGGGCCTGCCGGAGAGCACCAGCGAGTATGCGGAGGAGGGCCGCCTGGCCCACGCCATTGGTGAGCTCAAGGTCACCAAGAAATGCACCCCCATGAGCACCCGGACCTACAACACCCGGCTCAACAAGCTCAAAAAGGACCCCCTCTACACCCCGGAGATGGACAAGACCACGGACCTCTACCTGGAACACATCACGGAGCAGGTCATGGCCTATGACACCGCCCCCACCGTGGCCGTGGAGGTCCAGGTGGACTTTTCGGACTATGTGCCGGAGGGCTTTGGCACCTGTGACTGCTGCATCATCGGCGGTGACCTCCTCAGCATCGTGGACTACAAGCACGGCAAGGGCGTCCCCGTGTCCGCCGTGGGCAATCCCCAAATGCGGCTTTACGCCCTGGGCGCTCTCCACCGCTATGCCCCCGTGTTCGGGGACACCATCAAGCGGGTCCGCATGACCATTGACCAGCCCCGGCTTGACAGCTACACCACGGATGAAATCACCGTTGAGGAGTTGCGGGCCTGGGGCGAGAGCATCAAGCCCATTGCCCAGAAAGCTTTTTCCGGCCTGGGGGAGTTTGTCCCCGGCGACCATTGCCGCTTTTGCCGTGGCAAGGCCCAATGCCGGGCCCGTGCCAACATCAACACCGCCCTGGAGGACTTCAAGGACTGTGTGCCCGCCGGGAGTATTCCGGCGGATGCCCTGGTCCCCCAGGAGCACTCCCACACCGGGGCGCTCACCGGGGAGGAAATCCACCCGCTCCTCACGGATGCTGAGATTGGTGACCTGCTGGAGCGTGGGGCCCACCTGGTCCAATGGTACAAGGACCTGGAGGCCTACGCCACGGAGGCCCTGCTGGCGGGCAAGGAAATCCCCGGCTGGAAACTGGTGGCGGGCCGGAGCATCCGCACCTTTACCGACCAGGACGCCGCCATCCAGGCCGTCATTGCCGCCGGTTATGATGAGGCCCTGGTGTATGACCGCAAGCCCAAGACCCTCTCCGAGCTGGAGAAACTCATGGGCAAGGCCGAATTTGCGGAGAAGATTGGCGGCTATGTGACCAAGCCCCTGGGCAAGCCCACCCTTGCCCCCGCCTCCGACAAGCGGGAGGCATACAGCCCCGCCGCTGCGGACTTCGCCGGAGTGGGGGCCTAAATGAAACGGCTTTTAGCAAAGCTCACTATCTTCATTCTGGTGTATGTGCTCATGCTCATCATCGTCACGCTCTGCTGGGTGGGCGCTGAGTATGTGATTGAGGGCGTGGTCCACACCAGTAAAGTGGACGGCTATGTGGCCGGTATTCTTTCCTGTCAACTCACATTTGAACTTTTCCGTTTAGACAAAGAATTGGGGCGTGAAAAAGATGCTTAAATACAACGCCTGTGCCCACGCCCGGCCCGGCCTCCGCCCGTTTGTCCCGCTGGACTGCAAAGACCATGACCCGGTTTTCCCTGTGGCCCCGTGCTGCACCCGGTCCGTGCAGTACAAGGTGGCGGAGCCCAGGAGCTACATTTCCGCCCTGCCAGATCGGGACCGCTGTGAGAGCTGCCCCATGTTCACCGACCCGGACACCCTGGTCCACATCCAGGCGGACACTTTCCGAGCGGACATCTACCTGGACCGGCTCTGTGACATGACCATCCCCAACACCCGCAAGCTGTTCAAGCTGGTGCACCGCTGGGACTTCGACAACCGGCAGGCCATTGACCGGCTGACCGCCTACCTGGAGCAAGCCATCCAGGAAAGTGAGGACGCCTGGAAACTGGCCTCCAGGGAGTTTACAGACGGCTGGCGCAAGGTGAGCAACCCCAAGAGCCGCCACCCCGCCGTGGTAGAAACCCTCAAAAACAACAACCGGCTGACCCGCAAGGTCAAGGCCGCCAAAGCCCGGCATGAGCGCTGGGTGAAAATCAAGGCGCTATGGGCGGACACCGCCCTTTGATACGCAACACACAAGGCAATCTATCAAAAAGGAGAACAAAGATTATGTATCAGAATGACCCCATGAAAGTGCTGACCGGCGAGGTCCGCCTGTCTTACTGCAATCTGACCACCCCCAGAGCCGCCAAGCAGGGCGGTGAGCCCAAGTATTCCGTCACCATCCTCATCCCCAAAACGGATGTGGCCACCAAGGCGGACATTGACGCCGCCATCCAGGCCGCCGCCCAGGAGGCCTTGACCAAGGTGTGGAACGGTGCCCGGCCTCCCATGCTGGCCGTCCCCATCTGGGATGGTGACGGCGTGAGAAAGTCCGGCGTTCCCTTTGGCGATGAGTGCAAGGGCCATTGGGTGATGACCGCCTCCACCAAGAACAAGCCCCAGGTGGTGGGCATCGACAACATCAACTGTGAGCTGGCCCCCTCTGACATTTACAGCGGGATGTACGGCCGGGTCACCATCCGCTTTTTCGGCTACTCCAACAGCGGCAATAAGGGCATCGGCTGCGGCCTGGGCAATGTCCTCAAGACCCGTGACGGGGAGCCCTTGAGCGGCCAGGCCTCCGCCGCCTCCGACTTTGCCGGGATTGGCGGCGCTCCCACCGCCCCTGCCGCTCCGGCCTATGGGGCCACTCCTGGGGCCTACGGTGCCCCGGCGGCCCCCGGCTACGGTGCCGCTCCCACCCCCGCAAACACCCCGCCCTGGAACGGCAACAACGGCATCAACCCCATCACTAGCCAGCCCATGTAAGGAGGCCCACACATGCACCATCTCAGCATTGACCTTGAAACCTACTCCAGCGTGCCGCTGGCAAAGGCCGGTGCCCAGAAGTACATCCAGAGCCCGGACTTTGAAATCCTGCTCTTTGCGTTCAGCGTGGATGGTGCGCCTGTTCAAATCATCGACCTGGCACGGGGGGAGCGGCTCCCCCCGTGGCTGGTCCAGGCCATCACCAGCCCGGAATACATCAAGCACGCCTACAACGCCCCCTTTGAGTGGGGCTGTCTGTCCAAGTACATGGGCACCCTGCCGCCGGACCAATGGCGCTGCACCATGTTCCATGGCCTCTACTGCGGCTACACGGCAGGCCTGGACGCCACCGGCAAGGCCCTGGGGCTCCCCCAGGACAAGCAAAAGCTCAACACCGGCAAGGCCCTCATCCGTTATTTCTGCGTCCCCTGCAAGCCCTCCAAGGCCAACGGCCAGCGGAGCCGCAACCTGCCCCAGCATGACCCCGCCAAATGGGAGCTTTTCAAGACCTATTGCAAGCAGGATGTGGTCACCGAGATGGAGATTGAAAAGCGGCTGTCCGCTTTCCCCGTCCCGGATTGGGTGCAAAAGCAATGGGAAACGGACCTCATCATCAACGCCAGGGGCGTGGCCGTGGACCTGGAGCTGGTCACCGGGGCCCTCTCTCTGGGAGACACCGTGCGCCAGACCCTCATGGCGGAGGCCATGCAGCTCTCCGGCCTGTCCAACCCCAACAGCGTGGCCCAACTCACCACCTGGCTCCAGGAGGAGATTGGTGAGGAGCTGGCCGATCTGAGAAAGGACACGGTGGCCCGCCTGCTGGGCCGTGACGATAACAGCCCCCAGGTGAGCCGGATGCTGGAAATCCGGCAAGAGCTGGGCAAGACCTCCACCAAGAAGTATGACGCCATTGAGGCCGCCGTCTGCGAGGACGGACGGGTCCGGGGCCTGCTCCAATTCTACGGGGCGAACAGGACCGGGCGGTGGGCCGGGAGGCTGGTGCAGGTGCAAAACCTGCCCCGGACCTACACGGAGCCGCTGGACCTGGCCCGTGAGCTGGTCAAGGCCCGCAAGCTGGATGCCCTCCGGCTCATCTATGGGAGCGTGCCAGACACCCTCAGCCAGCTCATCCGCACGGCCTTTGTGGCCCCGGAGGGGCATGTGCTGATTGACGCCGACTTTTCCGCCATTGAGGCCCGTGTCATCTCATGGCTGGCCAAGGAGCAATGGCGGCTGGAGGTGTTCCGCACCCACGGCAAAATCTATGAGGCATCCGCCTCTCAAATGTTCGGCGTCCCCCTGGAGCTCATCAAGAAAGGCCGCCCGGAGTACGCCCTCCGCCAAAAGGGCAAGGTGGCAGAGCTGGCCCTGGGCTACCAGGGCAGCACCGGGGCCCTCATCACCATGGGAGCCCTGGACATGGGCCTCACTGAGGAGGAGCTCCCGGACATCGTGAGCCGCTGGCGGGAGGCCAACAAGCGCATCCGTGACCTGTGGTATTCCATGGACAATGCCGCCGTCCAGGTCATCACCGAGGGCGGCAGTACCGGCGTCAACGGCCTGCTGCTGGCCCGTGAGTACGACTATGACAACGGCACCGACTGCCTCACCATCCGGCTCCCCTCCGGGCGCAAGCTCTACTATATCAGCCCCGGCATTGGCCAGAACGAATGGGGGCGACCCTCCATCTCCTACATGGGCATGGACCAGAAAACCAAGCGGTGGAAACGCATTGAAACCTACGGCGGCAAGCTGGTGGAGAACTGCGTGCAGGCCATCGCCCGGGACTGTCTGGCTGCATCCATTGACCGGCTGGAGGCCGCCGGGCTCCCCGTCGTGTTCCATGTGCACGACGAGGTGGTCATTGACGCCGCCCCCTTTGCCGATGAGGACACCATGCTCTCCACCGTCTGCTCCATCATGGGGGAGCCGGTGCCCTGGGCACCTGATCTGCCCCTCAAAGCCGCTGGCTGGGTGGGCTACTACTTCACCAAAGACTGATAAAGGAGGCACGGACCATGCACATGGTAAACGATAAAGGCGAGGCCGTCTATTACAACCTGGTCCGCAAGAACAACAAGGACTACTGGCTGGTGCAGGGCATCGGCTCCACCGTTGTCTACGGACGGGACCGGGAGCGCCGCAAAAGCCGCCATTTCACCCAGGAACAGCAGGCGGAGCGCTACCTTGCCCGGCATGGTTTCCGGGCCGATTGACCGCCATTTTTTCCGGCGGAAAAAACACAAAGGAGAAACACCCGCATGAACGGACTGCTCATTGACTGTTTTGCAGGTGGCGGAGGGGCCAGCAAAGGCATTGAGCTGGCCCTCAACCGCCCCATTGACATTGCCATCAACCATGACCCGGAGGCCATCCGCATCCATCGGGTCAACCATCCACACACCCTGCATCTCACGGAGGACATTTTCACCGTTGACCTGCCCAAATATGTGGCAGGCAGGCCCGTTGACTTGATGTGGGCCTCCCCGGACTGCACCAGCCACTCCAAAGCCAAAGGCGGCCAGCCCCGCCACCAGGGGCTCCGCATCTTACCCTGGGCAGTCTACAAGCACGCAAAGGCCATTTTGCCGGAGGTCATCATCATGGAGAATGTGGAGGAAATCCAGCAATGGGGTCCTCTGGACGCCACCGGCAGGCCCATCAAAGAGCGGGCCGGTGAGGACTACAACAAATTCATTGCCTCCATGTGCTCCCTGGGATATGCCTTTGACAGCCGGGAGCTGGTGGCCGCCGACTACGGAGCCCCCACAACGAGAAAGCGCTGGTATGCCATTTTCAGACGGGACAAGCGCCCCATCATCTGGCCCGCACCTACGCACAGCAAAGAGGGCCGCCCTGGCACCGAGAAATGGGTCCCCTGCGGTGACTTCATCGACTGGACCGATCTGGGCCGGTCCATCTTTGACCGGCCAAAGCCCCTGGCGGATGCCACCCTGCGGCGGATTGCCAACGGTTACCGCAAGTATGTGGCAGAAAATCCGACCCCCTACATTGTGAACAACAAAGAGGCCGTGTCTTTCCTCATCCAGTACCACGGCGAAACCAAAGCCGGGGACGCCAGAGGCCAGCTTTTGACTGAACCCATCAAGACCATTGACACCAGCAACCGCTATGGACTGGTGACCGCCTTTGTCACCAAGTTTTACAAAACCGGCATCGGCCAGAGCTGCCGGGAGCCTCTGCACACCATCACTACCTCACCCGGCCACTTCGGGCTGGTGTCTGCTTTCCTCATCAAATACTACGGCACCGGCGGCGGCCAAACCCTTGCGGAGCCTCTGGCCACCATCACCACCAAAGACCGCTTTGGCCTGGTGAATGTGGTGACGGAGCTGGACGGTGAGCAATACATCCTCAAGGACATTTTCCTGCGGATGCTGAAAGCGGAGCCGGAGCTCAAGCTCATGCAGGGCTTTCCAGCGGACTACATCATCACCCATGACTGTGAGGGCAAGCCCTACCCCATCAAGGAACAGGTGGCCCGCATTGGCAACAGCGTGGTCCCCATCATGGCCAAGGTGCTGGTCCAGGCCAACTGCCCCCATTTAATCAGAGAGGAGTTAAGTGCATGAAAATCATCTCTCCCAGCTTTGAAATCCTCACCCCGCTGGACGGCCAGGCCGTACTCAAGCACATTGAGCTGTGCGGGCGGGTGTGCTACAAGTCCGAGGATAAAATCACCGGCACCAGCGCCGCCACCTTTGTGGCCAACATCATCAAGCGGGGCCATGAGGCCGTACTGGAGCACTTCAATATCACCGTCAAGTTTATCTGTGACCGGGGCGTGTCCCATGAGCTGGTCCGCCATCGCCTGGCCTCCTACTGCCAGGAGAGCACCCGCTACTGCAACTACTCCAAGGACGGCTTTGGCGGAGAAATCACCGTCATCTGGCCTTATTTCCTGGCGAAAGGGAGCACCGCCATGCAGCATTGGGTGTGGGCCTGCCGCCAGGCGGAGGCGTCCTATTTCAACATGCTCACCTTTGGCTGCACGCCCCAGGAGGCCCGGTCCGTGCTGCCCAACAGCCTCAAGACGGAGGTGGTGATGACCGCCAACCTCCGGGAATGGCGGCATTTCTTTAAGCTCCGCACGGCCCCGGCGGCCCACCCCCAGATGAGGGAGCTGGCCATCCCGCTGCTCCGCCGGATGCAGGAAATGGTCCCCGTGGTGTTTGATGACCTGGAGGTGGCCCATGAAAAGAGCTGAAATACTGGAGGCGGCCCGTGTCTGCGTCTGCGGAGAGCGTGAGCGGGACTATGGCACCCCGGAAAACAACTTTGAAACCATCGGCCTGCTGTGGGGTGTCTACCTCCGAGCGGCCCACCCGGAGCTGGCCAAGGTCATGGCTGTCAACCACATCACCGCCAAGGACGTGGCCGCCATGATGGGGCTGCTCAAGGTGGCCAGGATTGCCACCGGCTCCAGCCCAGACAGCTTTGTGGACCTGGCCGGTTATGCGGCCTGTGCCGGTGAGATTGCCACCAAGGAGGACAGCAATGTCTAAGAACAAGAAACGCCGCCGCCCGATGCCCAAGACCTGTGACCCCAACGTGTGTGACCATTGCATGTATTTGGGAGAGGGTGACTTTGTGTGTGACCTCCACGGCCTGGGGCCGGAGGAAACTGTCTTTGTCATGGAGGATTGGGAGCCCACTGAGCATTTCCTCCAGTGCCGCCGTGAGGCCCGCCATGAATAGGCGGGAGCGGCGCAAGCTGCAAAAGCAGGGCGTCCAGGTGCCCAAGGACCCCAGCATCAACATCAAGCTCTCCGACCTGGGCCGGGGCATTATGACCCCGGCCATGGAGAGCGCCATGATGCACGAGATAAACCAACAATGCCTTGAGGCGGATGCCCGCTTTTCCCTTGACCTGGACACCATGGTGCTCTGGACCCTGTACCAGTGCTATGGCTGGAGGGAAAAGCGGCTCCATGACTTCTACCTGGCAATGGCCAGGGAGCACCGCCGGATGAGGGAGTATTACCAGATGGATGACCTCTACCCGGAGCGCTACAAGCTCAAGGAAAAAGGCATTGACATTGAAAAATGGCAAGAGGAGGTGCTGCGAGATGACCCCTAAACCCTGGGAAAACGGTGAGGGCTACCCTGACCCCACCGCATACAACGCCCTGCGGCCTATCATGCAGGAGGACGCCGCCCTGGAGGGAAAGGTCAATTTTCTCATCAAGGTGCTCAAGTTTATCATAGCGGAAAGCGGCTTTGAGCTGCTGGCCCGCATTGAAATCAAGGACAAAAAGACCGGGAGGTGTTTTAGATGAAAACGGCTGACAATGCGGGGCTGTGCCAGGTCATTGAGGCCATCGGCCTGCCCGCCGTGCTGGAGCAATGCGCCGAGGAGCTGGCTGAACTGACCCAGGCGGCGCTCAAAATGGCCAGAAAGCTCCGGGGAGAAAATCCCACGCCGATGACACACGCCCAAGCGGCGGAGCATCTGCATGAGGAGCTGGGAGATGTCCGCCTGTGCCTCAAGGTCCTGGATGTCGCCATGGGCGGAGATAACACCACCGCCGTGGAGGCGGAAAAGCTCCAGCGCTGGCTGGACCGATTGACCCCGGAACAGAGAAAAACCGACTAAGAGGTGCCGCCCCATGCAATATGACCGCAAAATCACAATATCCGCCGGGAGCAACCGGCGGGCCATGACCTGGCAGGCCCAGACCATGCTCATCTCTGAGCTGTGGGCCCGGCTCCAGGCCCCCGCCAGAGGCACGGAAACCCTGGCGGCATATCTGAATATGAAAAAGGCCCAGCAGGATGACCTCAAGGATGTGGGCGGCTTTATGGCCGGCACACTGTCCGGGCCCCGGCGCAAAGCCAACAATGTGACCGGGCGTGATGTCATCACCCTGGACCTGGACAACATCCCCTCCGGGGGCACGGAGGATGTCCTGCGCCGGGTGGAGGCCCTGGGCTGCGGCTATTGCATCTATTCCACCCGTAAGCACAGCCCAGCGGCTCCCCGCCTGCGTGTTCTGCTCCCCACGGACAGGACCATGACGGCGGATGAGTATGAGCCCTGTGCCCGCAAAATGGCGGAGTACATAGGCCTGGAGCTCATGGACCCCACCACCTTTGAGGTGTCCCGCCTCATGTATTGGCCATCATGCTGCGCTGACAGCCAATATATCTATGTGTGGAAAGACAAGCCCCTGCTCTCTGCCAACGGCCTGCTGGCCAAATACGATGACTGGACCGACTGCACCGCCTGGCCCCAGGTGCCGGGCGCTCTGAGCCTGCCCAAGCTGGCCGTCAAGCAGGGTGACCCAGAGGGCAAGACCGGCGTGGTGGGCGCTTTCTGCCGCACCTATGACATCTACCGGGCCATGGATGAGCTCATCCCCGGCATCTACGAGCCGGTGGACAATATGCCGGGCCGCTACACCTACCTGGGCGGCTCCACCACCGGCGGCGCTGTCATCTACGACAACGGCAAATTCCTCTATTCCCACCACGCCACCGACCCGTGCAGCAACCGCCTGGTCAATGCCTTTGATTTGGTCCGCCTCCACCGCTTTGGGGACAAGGACGATGAGGCCCAGCCGGGCACCCCCACCAACCGCCTGCCCTCCTACAAGGCCATGTGTGAGCTGGCCGTGGAGGACAAGGATGTGGCCGCCTTGATGAGCCAGGAGCGCTACCAGGAGGCCGTGCAGGACTTTGAGGGCGCCACCGGCACCAACGATGAGGACCCCGCCAACTGGATGGGCAAGCTGGCCGTGAACACCCAAACGGGCCTGCCCAAGTCCACCATTGACAATGTGTGGATTATCCTGGAGCATGACCCCCTCCTCAAAGGCAAGTTTGCCCTCAACCAGTTTGCGGGCCGTGGTGAGGTCCTGGGGGCCCTGCCATGGGACGCCCGGACGGGCCGCCGCTTTTGGGATGACAACGACAACCAGGGCCTCTACTGGTACATGGAGCGCTACCACCACATCACCGGCAACGGCAAGATTGACGGGGCGCTTTCCCTGCACTCCACCGCCCATGCGTTCAATGAGATACAGGACTATCTCAAGGGCCTTGTCTGGGACGGGACGCCCCGCCTGGACACGCTCTTTGTGGACTACCTGGGGGCCGCTGACACCCCCTACACCAGGGCCGTGACCCGCAAGTCATTCACCGCCGCTGTGGCCCGTGCCATGGTCCCCGGCATCAAGTATGACACCATGCTCATCCTCTCCGGGCCGCAAGGCCTGGGCAAAAGCACCCTTTTGGATAAGATGAGCCGGGGCTGGTTTAATGACAGCATCCGCACCTTTGAGGGCAAGGAGGCCTCTGAGCTGCTCCAGGGCGTCTGGCTGGTGGAGGTGTCCGAGCTGGACGCTTTCCGCCGGACGGATGTGGCCCGCATCAAGCAGTTTCTCTCCCTGCGGGCGGACCGTTTCCGGGCCGCCTATGGCCGCCATGTCAAGGAGCTGCCCCGGTGCTGCGTGTTCTTCGGCACCACCAACACCTCTGATTACCTCCAGGACCGCACCGGCAACCGGCGATTTTGGCCGGTGGATGTGGGCGTAGTCCCGCACACAAAAACGGTGTGGTCCGATCTGCCGGAGGAGATTGACCAGCTATGGGCGGAGGCCGTGGTCCGCTGGAGGGCCGGAGAGCCCCTTTTCCTCAAAGGGGAGCTGGAGGACGCCGCCAAGCAAAAGCAGGAGGAGCACCGGGAGGCCAGCACCAGGGAGGGCATCATCATGGACTTTCTGGACAAGCAGGTCCCGGAGGACTGGCAGAGCTGGCCGCTGGACCGCCGCCGCATGTTCTGGGGCGGCGCTGTGCAGGGTGAGGTCAAGCTGGTGGACCGTGACCGGGTGTGTGCCCTGGAGGTGTGGTGTGAGGCCCTGGACGGCAAGCAAAAGGACATCCGCTACTCCGACACGGCGGAAATCAACAGTATCATTGAGGCCTCCGGCGGCTGGGAAAAGAGCAAAAGCGCCTTGCGTTTTGGCTACTGCGGAGCCCAGAGAGGCTTTCTAAAGAGGCGTAACATTTAGTGTAACATTGCCTGCAACATTGATTTTGAATGTTACATCTGCCTGCAACATGTTGCGGGCAATGTTACGGGCAATGTTACGGCCTAAACCCTTGAAAACACTGGACTTTTTAAGGCTCTGCAACATTGCAACATTCATTTCTATTGATTTTGAAAATAGAGAGAATTAGAGGATTAGAGAAAATAAAAACTCTCTAAACCGCCTGTATACGCATAAGTACGCGCGCGAGGTTACATTGTTGCAGGACCCGATTGGAGGCTGAAAAGATTGAGAGAAAGCAGCATTGAGAGCTACCTGGTCCGCAAGGTGAAAGAGCACGGCGGCCTGTGTTATAAATTCGTGTCCCCCGGCAATCCTGGTGTGCCGGACCGCATCATCATCACCCCCACCGGCAAGACGGTGTATGTGGAGCTGAAAACCGAGATTGGGAGGCTGGCCAAGGTCCAGAAATGGCAGAGAGGTGAGCTGGAGAAACGGGGGGCGGATGTCCGGGTGCTTTATGGGATGGATGCCGTGAAAGAGTTTCTGAGGGAGGTTTTTGGCGATGCAGTACATACCGCATGACTACCAGGCCTACTGCATCCAGCGGGTGGTGGAGGACCCCACGGTGGGGCTGTTTCTCCGGCCAGGGCTGGGCAAAACGGTCATCACCCTGTCTGCGGTCAACATCCTCAAGTATTTCCGCTGGCAGGTGGCCAAGGTCCTGGTGGTGGCCCCCAAAAAGGTGGCGGAGGCCACCTGGAGCAAGGAGGCGGCCAAATGGGACCACCTCCAGCATCTTCGGGTGTCCACCGTCCTGGGGAGTGCCACCAAGCGCATCAAGGCCCTCAACACTCCGGCGGATGTCTATGTCATCAACCGTGAAAATTTTGAGTGGCTGGTGGACTACTACCAGCAGGCCTGGCCGTTTGACATGGTGGTTTTCGATGAAAGCACCAGTTTCAAAAACCCCCAGAGCAAGCGGTTTAAGGCGGCCAAGCGCATCCGCCGGTTTATCAAGAAAGTGGTGCTGCTGACCGGCACGCCGTCCTCCAAGGGGCTGATTGATCTGTGGGCCCAGGTGTACCTCCTGGACGGCGGGGCCCGTCTGGGGCCCACGCTTTCCGCCTACCGGGAGAGATACTTTGACCCGGACCAGCGGAGCCGGACCCAGATTTTCTCCTACAAGGCCAAGGACGGAGCGGAGAGCGCCGTGCTGGGTGCCATCTCCGACATCTGCATCTCCATGAAAGCGGAGGACTACCTGCAACTGCCGGACTTCATCCAGCATGAAATCCCCGTCATGCTGGACCCCAAGGCCAAAAAGGCCTATGACCAGTTTGAGCGGGACCTGCTGCTGGAGGTGGATGAGGACATTATCACGGCGGGCACCGCCGGGGTCCTGGTGGGCAAGCTGCTGCAATTCTGCAATGGGGCCGTGTATGGCAATGACGGCAAGGTGGTCCCGGTGCATGACTGCAAGCTGGAGGCCTACACGGAGCTGCTGGAGCAACTCAATGGGGAGCATTGCCTCACATTCTACGGCTACCAGCACGACAAGGACCGCATCCTGGAGCGCCTGGAGAAGTACAACCGGGGCCGGGCGGACAAGCTGCGGGTCCGGGTGTATAAGGGCGTGGAGGATGAGGAGGCCTGGAACGCCGGAGAGGTGGATGTGCTGCTGGTACATCCGGCCTCTTGCGCCTACGGGCTCAACCTCCAGGCCGGTGGCCGCCATGTGGTGTGGTATGGCTTAAACTGGAGTTTCGAGCTGAACGACCAGGGCAACTGCCGCCTGTACCGGCAGGGCTCCCCCTACGAAAAGGTGTTCGTGCATTACCTCATTGTGCAGGGCTGTGAGGATGAGGATGTCATGGCCACCATACGGGACCGGGCAGACACCCACGAGGCTGTCATGCGGGCCCTCAAGGCCAGAATACGCAAGGTAAAGGAGAGTGTGGCATGAATAACCCAACTGTGATTTTGAACGGTGACCAGGTGTATTGTGATGAGCTCATCCGGGAAAACGCCCGGCTGACCATCCAGCATGAGGTGGACCAGCAGAAAATGGAGGCCCTGGAGCGGCAGATTGAGGACCAGGCGGCGAACATCGCCAGCCTTGAGGCCCATTCCTACGCACGGGAGGACCTGGAGGAGCTGGCCGACCTGCGGCGCACGGTGGACAAGGCCATCAAGGACCTGCACTTTGTCATGGCCGGTGGTGACCCGTGCAAGGTGTGCGCCAAGGTGTGCATGATGGGTGAGGGCAACTGCCAGCCGGTGTGGATGGGGGAAAAGACAGTATGACTTTGAAAGAACTGTCCCAGCTTTACTACCTCAACCGGGAGATTGAGATGGACAAGCGCCGCCTCCAAGAGCTGGAGGTCAAGGCTCTGCCGGGCTCCCAGGTCCTCACCGGAATGCCTCACACCCCTGGCGTCAAGGACAAGGTGGGTGAGTATGCGGCGGAGATTGCCGATCTGAGAGGCATTATTGAGGCCAAGCACCAGCAATGCCTCTATGAGCGGAGCCGCCTGGAGCGCTACATCTCCAGCATTGATGACAGCCTCCTCCGGCAGATTTTCACCTATCGGTTTATCAATGGACTCCCCTGGCGGCAGGTGGCCGCCTGCATCGGCGGGGGGAATACCGAGGACGGATGCAGAAAAGCTGTGCAACGGTATCTGGAACGGAACTAAAGCAAGTTGTCCGTTTTGTCCGCTACATAGTGTGCTACAATGTAACTGCGGGTGTATGCCTCATCATGGTATTACCTCCTTTGAGGGTGGCGGCAGGGTGACGGAGCTGAAAACCAGACCCCTGCCGCCATTCACCTATGATTTTTCGGGCTGCTTTCCCCTGTGCGGGGAGGGCGGCCTTTTACTATGTTCTGGGGTGGTGAGTGTGGCAAAGCTGAATGACAAGCAAAAGCGGTTTGTGGATGAGTACCTGGTGGACCTCAATGCCACCGCCGCCGCAAAGCGGGCCGGGTACAGCGAAAAGACAGCGTACAGCATGGGCCAACGGCTGTTGAAAAAAGTTGAAATCCAAGCCGCTATCCAAAAGCGCCAGGCAAAGCTCCGGGGCAAGCTGGAAATCACCCAGGAGCGGGTGCTGGAGGAGCTGGCCGCCATCGCCTTTGCCAACGGCACCGACTTTGCAGCCATCACCCACAACGGCCTGGTCCGGCTGACCCCCACCGATGAGGTGCCGGAGGAAAAGAAAAAGGCCGTTGCCTCCATCAAGGAGGGCCAGTATGGCACGGAAATCAAGCTCCACGACAAGGTGAGAGCTCTGGAGCTGCTGGGCAAGCACCTGGGCGTCTTTGACGCCAACAACGGCTCCGGCAATGAGCAGGAAAACAACATCTTTGAGGTGATTGAGGAAAGCACCAGAGAGGAGATAGGCACGGATGAGATACCAGAAATTGAGCCCCCGGCAAAACCTGGCCATGACCTGGTGGAATAGGCCGGGCTTTGGGGACTATGACGGCATCATCTGTGACGGCTCCATCCGCTCCGGCAAGACGGTGGCCATGACGGTGGGCTTTATCATGTGGGCCATGTGCCGCTTTCAAGGTCAAAACTTCGCCTTGTGCGGCAAGACCATTGAGAGCCTGCGGCGCAATGTGACCACCAACCTGCCCACCTGGCTGGCCGGGGTGTTCTCTTTCCGGGAATACCGCACCGAAAACAAGATTGTGGTGAGCGCCGCCGGGCGCTCCAATAACTTCTACCTGTTCGGCGGGCGGGATGAGAGCAGCGCCTCCCTCATCCAGGGCATCACCCTGGCGGGCGTCCTGCTGGATGAGGTGGCCCTCATGCCCCGCTCTTTCGTGGAGCAGGCCTGTGCCCGGTGCAGCGTGGAGGGCTCCAAGCTCTGGTTTAACTGCAACCCGGAGGGGCCCAGCCATTGGTTTTATCTCACCTGGGTGCTGGAGGCAGGCAAGAGGAACATGCTGCACCTCCATTTCACCATGGATGACAACCTCAGCCTCTCCGCCGCCGTCAAGGCCAGGTATGAGAGCCTATACTCCGGCGTGTTTTATGACCGCTTTATCCGGGGCCTCTGGGTGGTGGCGGAGGGGCTGATTTACACCATGTTCAACAAGGACTTTCATGTGGTGCCGGATGTGCCCCGGCCCTATGACCGCTATTACATCTCCGTGGACTATGGCACCGTAAACCCCACCAGCATGGGGCTCTGGGGCCGGGCCTCCGGGAAATGGTATCGTATGCGGGAGTATTACTTTGACAGCCGCAAAGAGGGCCGCCAGCGCACCGATGAGGAGCACTATTTTGAGCTGGAGCGCCTGGCCGGTGACCTGCCCATCCGGGCCGTCATCGTGGACCCCTCAGCGGCCAGCTTTATTGAGGCCATCCGGCGGCATGGCCGCTTTTATGTGGAAAAGGCCTCCAACGCTGTCCTGGACGGCATCCGGGATGTGGCCACCCGGCTCCAAAGCGGGGACATCTTCATCTGCTCCGGCTGCACGGACTGCATCCGGGAGTTTGGGCTCTACCGCTGGGACGAAAAGGCCCCCATGGACCGGCCCATCAAGGAGAATGACCACGCCATGGATGATGTGCGCTATTTTGTCCACAAGATTTTTGGGCCGCAACTTTTCAGCTTTTGAGGTGTGCCATGTTTGAGCAGCAGTATGTGTTGAATAAAATCGAACAATGGGCGGAGCGCCTGCCATACCGCACCTTGCGGATTGAGGTGGAGCTCCCTGGGCAGACCCTCACCCTGGAGAAAAGCAAGGCCCGGCCCATTGGATTTAATCCCCCCCCATCCGATCTGCAAGCAAAGGAGGTGATGCACGGTGGTGGTGCTTAATTTGCGGGATGATTGCGTGGCCAGGGCGGCCACAAATTTCCGCCGGGGCATGACGGACAAGCGCTTTTTGGAGCTTGAAATCACGGCCTGGCTGGGCTCCAAAGAGCGCAAGCGGCAGCTTGCGGGTGAGGCCTACTATGACGGGGCCCAGGATGTGCTCCGCCGCAAGCGCATTGCCCTGGACGATGACGGAAAGGTCAAGGTGCTGGACCACCTGCCCAACAACCGGCTGGTCAACAACATCTATGCCAAGATGGTGGACCAGAAAACCAACTATTCCTTTGGGCGGCCTTTTTCCTTTGACACGGAAAACAAGGCCTATGCTGCGGCCCTCTCCACTGTGTTTGGGTCCCGCTTTCAGCGGACCATGCACAACATTGGTGAGGGGGCCTGGATTGGCGGCAAGAGCTGGGTGTTTCCCTACTATGACCAAAACGGGGAGCTGGCTTTCCAGCGTTTTCCGGCGGATGAGGTCCTGCCTTTTTGGGCGGATGCTGACCACACCATCCTGGATGCCGCCGTCCATGTCTATGTGGTGCTGGAGTACGATGAAACCGAACAGACCAGGGATGTGGTCAAGGTGGAGGTCATGCACGGCGGCGGCGTGGACTGTTTTGTCCGCCGGGATGACGGGACCCTTGAGCCGGACGATTTTGCTCGGTCCGGGCCCTACATCACCACCACGGACCCCCAGACAGGCAAGGAAACCAGCTATAATTGGGAGCGCATCCCCCTGGTGTGCTTTAAGAGCTCCCACCATGAAATCCCCCTCCTGTCCAGGGTGAAATGCCTGCAAGACGCCTACAACAACATCATCTCCAACTTTGCCAACCAGATGGAGGAGGACATCCACTCCACCATCCTGGTCATCAAGAACTATGACGGGGAGGACCTGGGGCGGCTCCGGGCCAACCTGGCCACCTACGGCATCATCAAGGTCCGCTCCTATGAGGGCTCTGAGGGCGGCGTGGACACCCTCCAGATTGAGGTCAACGCCGAAAACTACAAGGTCCTGCTCTCCCTGCTCAAGGACGCCATCATTGAGAACGCCAGAGGCTATGACGCCAAGGATGACCGCATGAGCGGCAACCCCAACCAGATGAATATACAGAGCATGTACTCTGATATTGACCTGGACGCCAACGGCATTGAAATGGAGTTTCAAGCCTCCATGGAGGAGCTGCTCTGGTTTGTCAACCAACACCTGGCCAACACGGGCCGGGGGAATTTTGAGGGCACGGAGGTCAAGGTCATCTTTGACCGGGATGTCCTCATCAATGAAACTGAGGTCATCAACAACTGCAAGAACTCCGTGGGCATCCTCTCCGATGAAACCATTGTGAAGATGCACCCCTGGGTGAGCGACCCGGAGCAGGAGCTCCAGCGTATCAAGGACGAAAAGGAGGAGGCCATGGCCGACCCCTACCAGGCCGCCTTTATGAAAAACCGGCAGAACGGCGGGGACGGCTCCGGCAACCCTGTGACCGGCCAGGACGGCGGTGACGGCGATGCCCAGGAATAACCTCCAGCGCAATGCGGATTATTGGGCCCAGCGCATGAAAAACATGGAGGACGCCCTGCTGGACCAGTCATACTCTTATGTGGAAAACCTGGATGCCCAATTCCGGGCCGCTGAGGCTGAGATTGAGCGCCAGATGTCCGCATGGTACAGGCGCTTTGCCGCCAACAATGACATCACCCTGGCAGATGCCAAGCGGTTGCTCAACAGTGATGAGCTGGCGGAGTTTCGCTGGACCGTGGAGGAATACATCAAGCACGGCGAGGAAAACGCCCTCACCGGGGCCTGGATGAAAGAGCTGGAGAACGCCAGCGCCAGGGTCCACATCTCCCGGCTGGACGCCCTCAAAATCCAGCTCCAGCAGCAGGCGGAGCTCCTCTATTCCAACCAGCTTGACTACATAGACCGGGCCGCCCGGCAATCCTACACCGGGAGCTTTTACCACACGGCCTATGAGGTCCAAAAGGGCCTGGGCGTGGGCTGGACCATGCAGGCCGTCAATGAGGGGACCATCACCAAGGTCCTCTCCCGGCCATGGACCACGGACGGCCAGACTTTCCGGGACCGCTGCTGGACCAACAAGCAGAGCCTTGTGAACAGCGTCAACACTCAACTCACCCAGATGATTATACGGGGAGAGGCTCCAGACCGGGCCATCTCCGCCATCTCCAAGCAGTTTGAGGTGTCCCGCTCCAAAGCGGGCCGCCTGGTGATGACGGAAAGCGCCTATTTCTCCAGCGCCGCTCAAAAGGACTGTTTCAACGCCCTGGGCGTGGAGAAATACAGGATTGTGGCCTCTTTTGACCGGGACACCTGCGGCCTGTGTTCGGCGCTGGACGGCAAGGTGTTCAAGATGTCGGACTACCAGGTGGGGCTCACCGCTCCGCCGTTCCATCCCTGGTGCCGCTGCTGCACCGCCCCCTACTTTGAGGACATGGAGGGCCTGGGGGAGCGCTGGACCCGCAACCCGGACGGCACCACCAAAAAGGTCCCGGCCAACACCACCTTTGCACAATGGCGGCAGAGCTTTGTGCAGGGCCCAACCCCCGGTTTACAGGTGCCCTCTGGAAGTGGTACAATGGCCGCAAAGGCGGGCTCTCACTTCCAAAATGTCATGCAGGGCTTGCCCACATCCCCCGGCGGCTACACGGACGCCCTGGAGCAACACTATGCGTCCGGCAATCAGACGGCCCAGGCCGCCTTTGAGCGCTATGTCCAGCCCGGCTCCGTGGCGGACGGGGCTTTCTCCGGCACGCCGCATTTTGACAGCCGCATCCAAAAGGTCAAAATGAATTTTGCCAATGACATGACGGACCCCAGAGGCCCGGCAACAACCTTTTTCCATGAACACGGCCATTATATTGATTTTATGTCGTGCGCCGGGAGCGGCTACACATCCATGCAGACGCCGGATTTTGGCAACGCCTTGAGGCAGGACTTTGAGGCCTATGTCAAGGCCACCATGAAAGCCCACGGCACAAAGAGAAAGACGGACGCCTATGCAGTCATCTCCCAGGAGCTCCGTGGGGCGCTGCCCAATGCAATCTCCGATCTGTTCGGCGGGATGTCCCGTAACAAGTGCGCTGGCACATACGGCCATTGGAATACACGCTACTGGACCTACTCCGGGATGCTGGAGAAAGAGGCCTTTGCCCACATGTTTGCCGCTCAATTCGATGCTGACCGCTACGCTTTGATGCAGAAATACTTTCCCACCGCTTTGGCGGAGTTTGAGAAACTGCTGAAAGGGGTGACAACGCCATGATTAAGTATTCCGATGTAACAACCAACCCGGAGCTCCAGGAGGCCGCCACCGCTTATGAGCAGGCCTTTGGGGGCCGCTTTGTGGGGGATGAGCCGGGCCCCGGCCTGGTGTATTTGGACGCCAACGGGACCGCCTACGGCCCCCCGGACGGCTACACCAAAGAGGACCTGCTCACGGCTCTGGAGGGGGGCAAGGACACCCTCCCCTCTATCTGGACCAATTTGGATGAACTGGATATTGACCCAGACATCCTCTACTGACCCGATGATAAAAGCATCGTGCTGAAAAGCACGGTGCTTTTTTCATACTCAAATACCGCCGAGCCCCGGCGGAAACCAACAGGGGCGCTGCCATACCGGGACTGGCCGGACACAAGGAAAGCAGATAACAGGAGGTAACGCAACATGAAACTTTTATGGCTCAAGGAAATCATTGGCGATGCCTACACGGAGGACATGGACGCCGCCGCCTGCCAGGCGATTGGCAAGGACTTTGTTGCCCGTGCGGACTTCAACGCCAAAAACACCCGTGTCAAGGAGCTGGAGGCCCAGGTGGGCCAGCTTGAGGAGGCCGCCAAGGGACACGCCAAGCAGCTTGATGAGCTGAAAAAGTCCGCTGGCGACAACGAGGAGCTGACCCGCAAGATTGGCGAACTGGAGCAGCAGAACAAGGCGGACAAGGCCGCTTATGAGAAAGAGCTGGCCACCATCCGGCTGACTGCCGCCGTGGACGCCGAACTCACCGCCGCCGGAGCCAAGAACAACACCGCTGTCCGGGCTCTCCTGGCCGACTATCTCAAGGACGCCAAGATTGAGGACGGCAAGGTGGTGGCCAAGGTGAACAATGAGAGCATCACCCTGGCCGCCAAAATCGAGGCCATGAAAAAGGACGCCAACACGGACTTTCTCTTTGGGAGCACCGGGGCCAAGCTGACCGGCTGGAAACCCGGCGACCCCGACACTGGGCGGAAACCCGGCGAGGGGAAAAAGCCCTCTGAGATGTCCTATTCCGAGCTGGCGGCTTTCCTGGCCGAAAACCCGGACGCCAAGCTGGAATGAGGTGACAACATGCGAAACATCACAACCCCTGCCAAAGCCGTGTCTTTTGAGGACGCCTTGAGAAATCTGGCGGCCAAGCTGACCGGCAAGCCCGCCGCATCCCTGCCCCGCACCCAGGAGGCCGTGGTGCAGTACATTGCGGACAACATCTCCTCCGTGAAAGAGCTGACGGACGCCCTGGCCAAAGAGCTGGCCATCCGGCTGACCCAGGAGCTTGCGGAGGCCATTGTCCAGGAAGTCATGGACCGCCTGGCCCCTGCGGGCACGGAGGCGGCCCAGGACGGCCCGGCAGATGAGCCGGAGGGCAACGATACCACCGGCACCAAAGAGGCCCCCAAGGGCCGCAAGCGTAAGCCCAACACCGACTAATTCTCAGAAAGGAAGATTGAACTATGCCTAATACCAAGTTTGATGCCAAGTCTTTCAACCCCCAGGCTTTCAAGTATGCGGTGGACCGCATCCCCCGCACCCGCCTCAATGAAATGCGGAAGTCCAGAGCGCTGGCGGGCAATCCCGACATCCGGGAGGTTTTCAGCACCCAGGGCGGCACCGGCTATGCCCGCATCGCCATGCGGGGCCTGCTGGACGGCGATGCCGTCAACTATGACGGCCAGACCGACATCACCGCCACCTCCACCAAGACCTTTGAGCAGGGTGTGGTGGTCATTGGCCGTGCCAAGGCCTGGACCGAAAAGGATTTTTCCTTTGACATCACCGGCGGCATTGACTGGATGGACAATGTGGCCCAGCAGGTTTCCGAGTATTGGCAGGATATTGACCAGGACACCATCCTGGCCGTCCTCAAGGGCGTCTTTGCCATGACCGGCGGCCAGAGCGCTGAGTTTGTGGCCAAGCACACCTATGAGGTGGCGGGCAACATGGAGGCCACCACCATGAACAGCGCCACCGCCCAGGCCTGCGGTGACCGCAAGAAGAAGTTTTCTCTTGTGTTCATGCACTCTGTCCCCGCCACCAACCTGGAAAACCTCAACCTGCTCACCGCCCTCAAGTACACCGACAAGGACGGCGTGACCCGTGACCTCACCCTCTACTCCTGGAATGGCAAGATTGTTGTGGTGGATGACGGGATGCCCGCCGAGGATGGCTATTTCCCCGCCGCCTCCACCGATGAGGGGGCGCTCCAGGTCAAGGCCTCCGGCGCTACTGACGGCCAGATCAACCAGGCGGAGGTCACCCCCTACTTTGGCGAGGGCACCCCTGCGGCGGACAGCTATGTGGTCCCCGGCACCCGCTACACCACCTATGTGCTGGGCGAGGGCGCTATCAGCTTTGAGGACATCGGTGCCAAGGTCCCCTATGAAATGGCCCGTGACCCCAAGACGGACGGCGGCGTGGACACCCTCTACACCCGCCAGCGCAAGGTGTTCTCTCCCTTTGGCATCTCCTACGAAAAGAAAAGCCAGACCACTCTCTCCCCCACGGATGCAGAGCTGGCCAACGGTGCCAACTGGTGCCTGGTCCACTCCGGCGAGGAGGAGGAAAACGACCGCTCCTACATCGCCCACAAGGCCATCCCCATTGCCCGCATCCTCTCCAGAGGCTAAGGACATGGAGGGCGTGTATGAGGCCGTGGTGGACCGGCTGGCCATGCTGGGCTACACTGTCACGGACGCTGACGAAACCGGCCTTAAATACACCATCCGCAAGTGTGAGGCGGAGCTTTTGGCGAACATCAACCACCGAAAGCTCCCGCCTCCTCTTTTTTACATCCTTGTGGACATGGTGGCCGGTCATTTCCTGTTTGATAAGAAAGCCGCCGGAGGGCTTGACGGGCTGGAGGGCTTTGACTTCAACGCCCCCGCCAAGAGCATCACGGAGGGGGACATCTCCGTGACCTTTGCCGGGGCCAGCGATGGTGCAAGCAATGCGGAGAGCCGCTTTGACGCCATGCTGGCCCAGCTCATGCACCCGGCAGAGAGCACCCTGGCGGCTTTTCGGAGGTTGAGATGGTAGTCCCCGCCGCCTACAAAAAGGCCATCCAGAGCCTCTGGACCGGCCTGGCCACCATCACCGTGCGGCAGGGTGTGCTCAACCCTGCCAATGGCCGCACGGAGCCGGTGGAGAAAGTGACGGCCTCCGGCCTGCCCTGTCGCATCTCCCACCAGACCGTCAAGAGCACCGAGCCCACCGAGGAGGCGGCCCTGGTGGCCCAGACGGTGACGCTCTACATTGACCCGTCCGTGGACATCCCGGAGGGCTCCAAAATCACGGTGACCCAGAACGGCGTCACCCGTGACTATGAGCGGAGCGGCAAGCCTGCCGTTTACACCTGCCACCAGGAGGTCCCCCTGGAGCTGTTCAAGGAGTGGGCCTAATGCGGTGGGGCGATGTCGATTACAAGCAGCTCCAAAAGCTACGGGATAACCTGCAAAAGCTCCAGGACATGGACCTGGACAAATTCTGTGAGGATGTGTCCAAAGAGCTGGCCGCCCGGCTGCTGGCCCTGGTCATCCCCCGCACCCCGGTGGGGCAATACCCCCGGAGCAGCGGAAAAAAGGGCGGCACTCTGCGCCGGGGCTGGACCGCCCGGACCGAGCAGGAGGCGGCGGGCGGCGGGAAAGTAGACCCCGCCGCCTACGCCAACGCCCTGCCGGTTTTCAAGCGGGGGCGGACCTTTTACATCGAGGTCATCAACCCCGTCCACTATGCCAGCTATGTGGAGTTTGGACACCGCACCCGTGGCGGAGGCGGCTGGGTGGCCGGGCAGTATTTCCTCACCCTGTCTGAAAAGGACCTTGAGCGGGTGGCCCCCGCCGTCATTGAGAAAAAGCTGGAGGCGCTGCTGCGGGAGGCTTTCAATGTCTGAAATCAGTTTTAAGAGCATCTATGACGGCGTGAGCCTTGCGCTGCACGCCGCTTTTCCTGCTGTGCAGGTACACGGCGGGAATGTCAAGCAGGGCCTCAACCCTGGGGACCTCAATGTGGTCATGCCCTCCGCCGGGCAGAGCAAACAGGTGGGAGAGCGGTTTCTCCGCACCCCTACCCTGGATGTCATCTACTACCCCAAGGTGGGGGTGGCGGAGTGCTGCGAGGTGGCAGATCAGCTCACCATGCTCCTGCGGGACATCACCACCCCGGAGGGGGACCTCATCCATTGCACCAACTGCGAATGGACCATTGAGGAGGGCGTCCTGCATGTGCTGGTGAGCTATGACCACCACGCCTACATCCCCCAGGAGCCGGTCCTCATGGAAACCCTTGATATTGAAATGGAGGGATAAACATGGCGCAAGCCAAGACCACGAACAGCGAAAAGGCCACCGGGGCCGCTACCTACAAAAAGGAGCAGCTTGTGGCCTCCAAGAGATACGCCAACCGGCGGGACATCATCATGGCCCTGCTGGAGGACGGCAAGGCCTACACCTTGAATGAGGTGGACGGGCTGATTGAGAAGTACATGAAAGGAAAGGTGAAGTGATATGGCGCTGGGAGGCGGCACCTGGCAGACCCAAAACAAGGTCCTGCCCGGTTACTATGTCAATTTCTCCAGTGTGCCCAGGGCGTCCGCTACCCTCTCTGACAGAGGCTATGCGGCAGCGCCTTTTGAGCTGAGCTGGGGCCCGGAGGGTGAGGTTTTCCCCGTCACCTCCGGGGAGTTTCAGAAAAACAGCAAGGTCATTTTCGGCTACGCCTACGACCATCCCAAGATGCTCCCCCTGCGGGAGATTTTCACCCACGCCACCACCGTCTACTGCTACCGCCTGGGCTCCGGGGCCGTCAAGGCCTCCAACACCCTGGCCACGGCCAAGTATGGCGGCGTGAGAGGCAACGACATCACCATTGTGGTGGCCGCCAATGTGGATGATGAGGACCTCTGGGATGTGACCACCTATGTGGACGGCGTGGCCGCCGACACCCAGACCGTGGCCGATGCTGACGAGCTGGTGAGCAATGATTGGGTGGACTTCAAAACGACCGCCACCCTGGAGGCCTCCGCCGGGATGCCTCTGACCAACGGGGCGGACGCCACCACCATCACCGGCGAGGCCCACCAGGCCTTTTTGGACAAGATTGAGCCCTATGCCTACAACGCCCTGTGTTGCCCGGCATCGGACGCCACCACCGTCCGGCTCTATCAGCAGTTTTGCAGCCGGGTCCGTGATGAGGTGGGCAGTAAATTCCAGCTTGTGGCCTGGCAGCCCAGCACGGCGGACTATGAGGGCATCATCGGCGTGTGGAACACCGTGACCCACCCCACCATTGCCAATGTGCCCACCCACTCCCTGGTGTATTGGGTGGCCGGTGCTGAGGCGGGCTGTGCGGTCAACAAGTCCCTCACCAACTTCAAGTATGATGGTGAGCTGACCATCAACACCGACTACACCCAGGCGGAGCTGGAGGCGGCCCTCAAGGCGGGCAAGTTTATCTTCCACAATGTCAACGGTGATGTGCGGGTGCTGGAGGACATCAACACCCTGCTCACCCTGTCCGACACCAAGGGGGAGATTTTCCAGAGCAACCAGACCATCCGGGTGTGTGACCAGATTGCCAATGATGTGGCGGTGCTGTTCGGTCAAAAGTACCTGGGCACCGTACCCAATGACGCCTCTGGCCGCTCCTCCCTGTGGGGGGACATCACCAAGCTCATCCAGCAGCTTGATGACATCCGGGCCGTGGAGAACTTTGACCCGGAAATTGTGACCTGTGAGCAGGGTGACAGCAAGAAAGCCGTTCTCTGCATCGTCAACGGCCTCAATGTGGTCAACGCCATGGCCCAGCTCTACATGAGCGTGATTATCCAGTAAGGGAGGGAAAGGAAAATGTCCAAGCCGACCATGAACACCCAGGACGCTGTAAGCGCCAATTTTGCGGAGTGCTTTGTCACCATTGACGGGACCCGCTACTCTATGCTTATGGCCAAGGAGTTTGAGGGCACGGCATCCGTCAACACCGCTGAGGTTTACAAGCTGGGCGGTGTTGTGGTGGGCCACAAGGCCCAGACCGTTGCCCTGTCTTTCTCCATGACCATCTACAAATGCACGGAGATTTTTGACAAGGTGGTGGAGGACTTCATCAAGACCGGCGTGATGCCCACCTTTGACATCCAGACCTCCAACGATGACCCCGCCACTACCGTGGGCCGGAGCACCAAAATCTACAACAACTGCATCCTGGACGGCGATGTGCTGCTGTCCATGTTCAATGCGGAGGGTGACTTTGTTGAGCAGTCCATTGAGGGCTACTGTGACAGCTTCACCCGGCCCGAACAGTACACCAACCCGACCTACATGTAAGGTCACATAACACACAAGGAGGAAAAAATCCATGAGTAACCTGTCCGCTTTCATGCGTGCCAATGTCGAGCAGATTGAAAACCACAAGTTTGCCGCCTCCCCCCGTATCAAGGGGGAGAACGGCAAGCCCATGGAGTGGGAAATCTGCTGCATCTCCGCCGATGAGTACGCCCGCATCCGCTCCGCCTGCATCCGCCAGGTCCCCGTGCCCGGCAAGAAAGGCCAGTACACCCAGCAGCTTGACACCTACACTTTCCAGGCAAAGGTGGCGGCCCGCTGCACCGTGTTCCCGGACCTCAACAACGCCGCACTCCAGAATGATTGGGGCGTGGCCAAGCCGGAGGAGCTGATTGGCAAGCTGCTCATTGGCGGCGAGTTTGACGATTATGTCACGGAGGTTTTCCAGGTCAACGGTTTCAAGACCGATGATGACATGGTGGCTGAGGCAAAAAACTAATCCTGGACGGTGACCCGGAGGCCAATTTTGCCCATTTCTGCCTGCAAAAGTTTGGCTGGGAGCCGTCCAAGTTTTTAGACCTGCCCGTCAAGGAAAAGGCTTTTGTCATCGCCTCCATCCAAGTGAGGGGCGAGGATGAAAAGAAACGGGAGGCCGAACTGAAAAGCAAGATGAGAAAAGGCAGAGCCAAACGGAAGTAACAGGGGCCCCCGCTGCATGGCGGGGGCCTAATTCTTAAAAGAGGGGGTGAACCCGTGGCAACAATCAGATCTCAGATGGTCCTCAATGACGGTATCAGCGGCGTGCTCAGAAAAATCAACACGGCGCTCAACACCACCCTCAATGCCTTTGAGCAGGTCCAGCGGGCCTCCGGGCGTGCTGTGGACACGGCGCAAATCCAGGCGGCCAGAGCGGCGCTGGTACAGGCCAACCGTGAAGTGGATGAAATGGCGGAGGGCTACCGCCGGGCGGCAGAGCAGGAGGAAATCCTCAACAAGGGCCTCCGCAACGGCACCAATGCTGCGGGCGGCCTGCTGGGCAAGGTCAAAGGCATTGTGGCCACATTGGCCGCCGGAGCCGGTATAAAAGCGCTCCTGGGGCTGTCTGACAAGCTGACCAGCACCACGGCCCGCCTCAATTTCCTTGTGGATGACGGGGGCTCTGTGGAGGCCCTGGAGCAGAAAATCATGGCCTCTGCCCAGAGGTCCCGGTCCGCCTACCTGGACACCGCCTCCGCCATCGCCAGCATGGGCTCCAATGCCGGGCGGGCCTTTAGCAACAATGATGAGCTCATCGGCTTTATGGAGCTCATCAATAAGAGCTTTGTCATTGGCGGCGCTACGGCGGAGGGCCAGGCCGCCACCATGCTCCAGCTCACCCAGGCCATGGCCGCCGGTGCCCTCCGGGGCGAGGAGCTCAACTCCATCCTGGAGAACGCCCCCGGCATTGCCCGTGCCATTGAGAGCTACATGGGCATTGCGGAGGGCTCCATCAAGCAATATGCGGAGCAGGGCCTCATCACCGCTGAGGTGGTCAAAAACGCCATGTTTGCCTCTGCGGATGAAATCAATGCCAAGTTTGAAAGTATGCCCCTAACCTGGGGCCAGATTGCCACCAAGATGCAAAACACGGCCCTGGCGGCCTTTGACCCTGTGCTCACACGGCTCAACCAGGTGGCAAACAGCGCTCAGTTTAACACGGTCATCAACGGGACCATCAATGGGCTGGCCATGCTGGCCACGGTGGCCACCGGCGTGCTGGACCTCCTCATCAACGGAGCCGCTTTTGTGGTGGACAACTGGAGCTGGATAAGCCCCATCGTCTACGGCCTGGTGGCCGCCTTTATCGCCTACAATGCCGTGGCCCTCATCACCAATGGCATCAACGCCGCCATGGCGCTGGCCGAGGGTGTAAAAGCGGCGGCATTGATGATGAGCACCGGGGCCACCTTTGCCCAGACTGCGGCTCAGTACGGGCTCAATGCGGCCCTGCTGGCCTGTCCCATCACCTGGATTGTGGTGCTGGTCATCGCCCTTGTGGCGGCCATCTACGCCGCCTGTTCGGCCATCGCCAAGTTTACCGGCATCGCCAACAGCGGCTTTGGCGTCATCTGCGGCGGCATCAATGTGGTGTTGCAATTCTTTGTCAACCTGGGCTTGACCATCGCCAACATTGCCCTGGGCATCTGGAACGCCCTGGGGGCCTGTGCTCAAAACATCGGCATTGCGTTCAGCAATGTCATCTCCGGCGTGCAGGCCTGGTTTTACAACCTGCTCTCCACGGCGCTCACCGTGGTGGCCGGTATCTGTGAGGCGCTGAACAAGTTGCCCTTTGTGGAGTTTGACTATTCCGGCATCACCAATGCGGCCAGCGACTACGCCGCCAAGGCGGCGGAGGCCTCTGGCAACATCCAGGACTTTGTGAGTGTAGGGGATGCTTTCAACGAGGGCATGAGCACCTTTGACACCTGGCAGGACGGCTGGGTGGGGGATGCTTTCAACGCTGGAGCCAACTGGGGTGACGGCGTGGCCAGCGGCATCTCTGACGCCGTGGGCGGCCTGTTTGACATGGACCTGGGCGCTGCTACGGACTACGGAGCGGGCGGCCTGGGCACCGGCGGATATGGTGACTTTGCCATGGATGACCTTTTGGGCAACACCGGGCAGACCGCCGCCAACACCGGGGCCGCCGCCGATGCCCTCAGCACCTCCACGGAGGAGCTGGAGTATTTGCGGGACATTGCGGAGCGGGACGCCATCAACCGTTTCACCACGGCGGAGGTCCGCATTGACATGACCGGCATATCAAAAAACAACCGCCCAGGCCTTGAAAATCAAGGCTTTGGGCGGTTTTTCCCATTTTTCCCCCTTTACAGTTTCATTACCCCTTTGATAAAGCCCTCCATGCGCTGGGCGCTGTCCTGCCTCATCCGCTCTGTAAAGTGGGCGTATCTGTCCAGGGTAAAGGCCGCTGTGGCGTGGCCCAGATTGCTTTGGATGGTCTTTATATCATCCCCGGCCCGGATAGAGTTGACGGCGTAAGTGTGGCGCAAATCGTGAAAGCGCACCCCCTCCAGGCCTGCGGCTTTGGTGAGCGCCCGGAAATGCTTGTCCACCGTCTGCTGGAGCACCCGGCCCCCGTTCTCCCCGGTGAATACCAGGCCGTGGGGATTGCTCCAGGCCGGGCCCGCCCGGAGCTGCGCCTCCAGCTGTCGGCGGCGCTGGGCGTGGAGGGCGGCCATGACAGACGCCGCCGGGGCAATGGCCCGGGGCTTTCCGCTTTTGGGCGTGGTGAACGGCCCAGCCTCTTTCTGGGCGTAGAATGTGGCAAGCTGCTTGTCTACGGTTATTATGCCCCGCTCAAAGTCCACGGCATCCCAGGTGAGGCCCAGCAGCTCAGAAATGCGGAGGCCGGTAAACAGGGCCACCGTGACCATGTGCTCCAGCTCCCCGCCCCTGGCGGCATCCAGCAGGGCGGCGGCTTGCTCATCATCCAGGGGGTGTATTTCCTTTTGGGCCTTGCGGGGCAGCACACACCCGGCGGCGGGATTTTTGGGGATGTAGCCCAGCATGACGGCCCGCTCCAGGGCGTGGTGGAGGACCTGGTGGACCATCCGCACGGACTGAGGGGAGAGGTCCTTGAGGCCGTTTACAAACACCTGGACCGTGTGGGGGTGTAGATCGGACAGCCTGACGCCTCCCAAGGCTGGCTTGATGTGGTTTTTGATGTTGCCCTTGTAAATGCGGGTGGTGTTGTACTTGACCCCGCCCAGGTAGTTTTCCGCCCAGATGTCAAGCCACTGGCTCACGGTGAGCTTTGAGGGCGGGGTGTATGTGCCGTCATTGACAGACACCGCCACCGCCTGCATCTTCTCCAGGACCTCTTTCTGGGTCTTTGCGCTGAAATAGCGCTGGACCTGCTTGCCGGTGGTGGGGTCCCGGCCCGTAGTGACCCGACCCTCCCAATAGGTGTACTGTTTGCCGTTGCGGGTGATGGTCCGCTTGCGGATGTTCCCCGCTCCTCTTGCGCCTCTTTTGGCCATGGTATGCTCCTTTCCCACCCGGCGCAAAAAGGCGCACGGGTGCCGTTGATTGACTGTTGTGGACTTCTCCCCCGCCTGGTGTTAGCAGCACCGGGGCGGGGCGTTATTTCTGGTATTTGGGTATTTCCGTCAGCTCCTCCACCCGCTCCGCCGCCTTTTCCTGGCCCTCATCGTTGAGCCGGTCCAGGGCGGCGTCTATGCGGTCTTTGGGGGCGGCGGCGGGCGGCTCCATCGGCTCCGTGTGGCCGTTCCCGTCTGCGTCCTCCCAATAGTTGTCTGCGGGCATAAGCTGGCCCACACCAACCCCCAGGGCGGAGGCTATGGCCTGCAACTGCTCAATGCGGGGCTGGCGCTTGCCAAGCTCATATTGCTGGATGGTTATTGTAGCAACGCCTGCAAGCTCTGATAGACGGGCCTGTGTGAGCCCTGCTTTTTTGCGGGCGGCTTTTATAAGCTGTCCCGTGGTCATGTACATCACCTCAAAATGAATATTAACACAAAGCAAAAAAACATTCAAGTGAATTTGCAAAAATATATTGACACATTCATTTGAAAGTCATATAATACATTCAAACGAAAGTGTTTGGAGGTGAGCACCACATGAGAATTGACCGAGTAGCATTTGCGGCGGCGCTGGCCCGTGCTGACCTGAGCGTCAAGCGGCTGGCGGAGTTGTCCGGCGTGAGCCGGGTGACCATTTCCTCCGTCAAATGCGGAAAGACCTGCTCCGAGGAAACCGCCCGCAAGCTGGCGGCGGTGCTGGGGCCGGAAATCATGGAAAAGGAGGATTGACACCATGCGTAAATGGAAAGTAAAGCTCCCCGGCGGCCATGTGTTTGAGCTGGAGAGCGATGACCCAGGGCGGGCGCTGCTGGAGCGGGGCCACACCTCTTTTGCCCTGGAGGAAATCACCCCGCCGCCCATCGTGCCGGTGGAGGCCGTGGCCCAGGAGGGCAAGCTCACCTTGAGCGTCCAGGAGGCGGCGGAGGAGCTGGGGGTGTGCGCCAAAACGGTGTATAACCTCATCCATCGGGAAGACTTCCCCGTGCTGCGTATCGGCACCCGTGTTCGCATCTCCCGTGCAGGCCTGGCGGCGTGGGTCCAGGCGAACACCCAGAAAAATGTATTGGAGGTATCTTGACATGATGAAAACGACCATGACCGTGCAGCTCCGCCGCTTTGATGTTCTGGTGGAGGACCAGCGCACCCGTGAAACCAAGGAGGACGCCATTGTGTTCACCCTGGAGCAGCTCCACGCTGCCCAGCTTGTGGGCCAGAGCTCCAAGGAGCTCATCATGCGGGCCTTTGAGCGGCAGGGCTACAAGGTGCTGGACATTGGCCGGGCGGAGCGCCGCACCGCCACCCTGCGCCTGGACGGGCTTTTCTGGGAGGCGGATGAGTTATGCTGAAATTACATCACCAGACCGGCCAGCCCCTCAAAACCCTGGAGAACGTCCGCACGTTCCTGGACGAGTGGCCGCCCATCTTTGGGCGCATTGAGCTGGACACATTCCATCATCAGATCATCACCCGTGTCCGCCTGCCCTGGGACTATGACCCCACGAAAACCTACAAATACCCCAGGGCGTGGACGGACGATGACCGGGCCCAGCTTGCCGTTGCGGCGGAAAAGGTGCTGGGCTTTAACGCCCCCGGTATGCTTGATACGGCCTTTGTGGCCTGCGCCGCTGATAACACCTACCACCCCATCCTCCGCTACCTGGACGGCCTGGAGTGGGACGGCAGGCCACGCCTGGAGAGCCTTTTTATTGAGTATCTGGGGGCGGATGATACGGAGTATGTAAAGGCCGTGACCCGCAAGGCCTTTGTGGCCGCCGTGCGGCGCATCCGCAAGCCGGGGACGAAGTTTGACACCATGGTTATTCTGACCGGCCCCCAGGGCGGCTATAAATCCTCTCTCCTGCGCCTCATGGGTGAGCCCTGGTATTCGGACAGCCTCCGCACCTTTGAGGGCAAGGAGGCCATGGAGAGCCTCCAGGGCGTGTGGATTATGGAGGTGTCGGAGCTGGAGGCCATGCGCCGCTCCGAGGTCACCGCCGTCAAGGCATTTTTGAGCAAGACCGCCGACCGCTACCGCCCAGCCTATGGGCGCTATGTGCAGGAGTACCCCCGTCAATGCGTCATGTTCGGCACCACCAACTCTGAGGCTTTCCTCCGGGACATCACCGGAGGGCGGCGTTTCTGGCCGGTCCGCACGGATGTTATTGAGCGCATGCGAGATGTATGGGAGGACCTGCCCAACGAGCGGGACCAAATCTGGGCGGAGGCCGTGGCCCTGGACAAGGGCGGAGAGCCGCTTTACCTGGAAACCTATGAGCTCCAGCAGGCGGCCAAGCAGGAGCAGGAGGCCTACCGGGAGACAGACCCCTGGGAGGGCGCTATCCTGGACTTTGTGGAGGAGCCGGTCCCCGTGGACTGGGATGAGTGGCCTATTGACCGGCGGCGCATCTATTGGGACGGCGGCGTACAGGGCACGGAGCCGGAAACCCGTGAGCGGGAGCGCATCTGCGCCCAGGAGGTATGGGTGGAGGCCATGGGAAAACGCCTGGAGGATATGACCCAAATGGACGCCCGGCGCATCAACTCTATCCTGGCTGCCCTGCCCGGATGGGAGAAAAAGGGACAAATGCCCCCCAGTAACCCATACGGGCGGCAGCGGGCTTTTACCCGCATAAAGCGGTAAGTGAAACACTTGCAACACTTTTTTATTATAAACCATTCGCAATATGGGAGTTTAGAGCGCTTTTATCTTCTCTAATCTCTCAAATCATAAAACACTTTATAAAACCGCGTTGAAGTGTTGCAAGTGTGTCCGCCCCAGGGTGGTCAATAAAACTCAATAAAAATAGCGGTTTGGGCTGCTGCTAACAGACCAAACCGCCAGAGGCTCCCAGGCGCTGCTAACACCTGGGGAGCAATGCACAAACGCCACAACAGTCAATCATAGCACCCGTGCGCCCTCATTGTACCACATTGGGCCGCCGTGGTGCAAGAGGGGAGAATTGAATATGCGTAAAGGATTAAAACTCGGTTCATTCACCGTGCCCGTGGACGTTCAGAGGCTCCGGGCGCTCCGCAAAGCGGCGGGCTTTCCGGGCCGCCGGGCATTTGCGGAGGAGCTACGCCGCCGGGGCTATGCGTTCAACTATAACGGCGTGGAGCGTGGCGGGCAGCCCAGCAGAGGCCGGACCATTAACCGCATCAAGAGCGAAACCGCCGAGGCCGTAGCGGAGGCCCTGGGGGTGGAGCCGGATGAGGCTTTCCCGGAGTACAGCGCCGCAAGGGCAGAGATGGAGCGCCACTTGACGGAGGACCGCTATAAGCCATTTACCACGCTGGCGGAGCGCAACGTGGCCATTGTGGACACGATGGACGCCGCCAAATGGACGGCCTGGAAATATGCCAATGTGAAGTGTGACGGGGTGCCCATCGGGCGGGAGGAGGCCGTTTCCTGCGCTTATGAAACGCTGGTAGAGGTGGCAGATCAGGCTATGAAGTACGGCATACCCAAGGGGACCACTTTCCCGGCCTATGCCTGCGTGGCAATCAGAAACCACATCATATTGAATTACCACGGCTACGCAACTTCTCCAAAGCATAAATACAGCTTTTGCAGTCTGGACGTGTTCAGCCCAGAATTTATCCGGGGGGAATATGCCCCGGACCCGGCGGAGCTCTACATACTCATGGAGGAGCTGGAGGAACAGCAAAACAGCGGAAAAAGTCGGCCATAAAAAGGGCGGGGAGCTGCGGCTCCCCGCTTTTCTGCTGTTGAGGATTGTTGAAACGGCAAGCGCCATTATTACAGTGAGAGCGTTCCTCCTCCCCGTCTGGGCGGCGGGGCGACGGGGACCTCTCGCACGGTCATGGGGTGGCCTCCTGTTTTGATATAGGGGCCCCGGCGCTTTGCTTCTTTCCGCCGGGGCCCCACCCCTCTATGTTGACACTTGTTGACATTTGTTAAGGTTTCAGCGGCAGGCCTGCCCCCTGTAAATCAGCCCCACCCAGGGCGTAAAAATGGAGGATTGCACTATGAGCGAAGAACTCAACCCTACCCAGCAGCAGACCCAAGACCCCACGCCGGGGGCAAGCGGCGGAGAAAGAACATTCACCCAAGACGAAGTAAACCGTATCGTGCAGGACCGCCTTGCCCGTGAGCGGGACAAGCTCACCGGCCAGACGAAAAAGGACGAGCGGGAAAAGGCTCTGGAGGCCCGTGAGGCCCGTTTGGATTGCCGGGAGTACCTGGACAGCAAAGGCTATCCGGCGGCGCTCCTGGAGGTCCTGGACAGCTCCGACACGGCCAAATTCAAGGCCGCCGCTGACAAGCTAGTGGAGCTGTTCCCCGGTGTCGTTCCGAAGAAACAGGACCCCGTCCTCAAGGGATGGAAACCGGCCAGCCCGGACAGGGACGGAAACCCTGACAGCATCAACGCCCGCCTTGCGGCAGCTTTCAAGCCTAAAATCTGAGAATTTTAGGAGTGATTTTATACTATGGCTATCAATCTTGTAACCAAATTTCAGCCTTACACGGATGAACAGTTTTCCACGGAGAGCAAGAAAAGCCTCCTCACCAACCAGGACTTTGACTGGACCGGGGCGCACACCATCAAGGTCTACAAAGTCACCACCTCCGCCATGAACGACTACGGGCGCACCGGCCCCACCGGCACCAACTGGAGCCGCTACGGTGCCGTGGGCTCCCTGGACGCCACCACGGAGGAGTTTACCCTCACCAAGGACCGCTCTTTCACCTTTGCCATCGACAAGCTGGACACGGACGAAACCGCCGCCCAGCTCCAGGCCGCCTCTGCCCTGGCCCGGCAAAATAGGGAGGTTGTCATCCCGGAGGTGGACGCCTACGTCTACGGCGTGATGTGTACCAACGCCGGGAACAAGCCCGCCGCCAAGGCGCTGACCAACACCAACATCTACACGGAAATCCTGGCCGCCTCCCAGGCGCTGGATGACGCCGAGGTCCCGGAGACGGGCCGGGTGCTGGTGGTCACTCCCGCCATCTACGTCCTGATGAAGAAGTGCAAGGACATCATCATGGAAACCAATGTAGGCAATGAGCTCCGGCTCCAGGGCGTCATTGGTATTCTGGACGGGATGAATGTGCAGAAAATCCCCGCCGCCCGGCTCCCGGAGGACTTTGGCTTTATGGTGGCCCACCCCTGCGCCACCGTGGCCCCCGTCAAGCTGGAGGATTACACCGTGCATGAAAATCCTCCCGGCATTTCCGGCTCCCTGGTGGAGGGGCGCATCTGCTACGGCGCTTTTGTGCTGGACAACAAAAAGAGCGCCATTTACTACCAGGCCCAGCCCGCCAGTGAATAACGAAAAATAACGGTTTGGGGGCGCTCCGTGCGCCCCCTCTCCTAAAAGAGAGGTGAGATTGTGGCATCTATCAAATCGCAAATGACCCTAAACGATGGAATGAGCGCCATATTGAAGAAAATATGCAACGGTCTGGACGCCACGCTCCACGCTTTCCAGACGGTGCAAAACGCATCCAGCCAGGCGATTGATACGGGCACGATACAGGCCGCACAAGTTGAGATCGGCCAAGCAAACCAACTCATACGGGAAATGGAGGACAGCTACCGCCGGGCGGCAGAGCAGGAGGAGCGGCTCAACAACGGCATCCGCAACGGCACCAACGCTGCGGACGGGATGCTGGGCAAGGTCAAAAGCATTGCGGCCTCCATGGCAACGGCCTGGGGCGCTCAGAAGATAATTGACCTATCCGACCAGATGACCAGCACCACGGCCCGGCTCAGCTTTCTTGTGGATGACGGCGGGAGCGTGTCGGAGCTGGAGCAGAAAATCATGGCATCCGCTATGACAACCCGCTCCGCCTACCTGGACACGGCCTCTGCCATTGCAACCATGGGCGCAAACGCCGGGAACGCCTTTTCCGGCAATGATGAGCTCATAGCCTTTATGGAGCAGGTCAACAAGCAATTTGTCATAGGCGGCGCTACGGCAGAGGGCCAGTCCGCCGCTATGCTCCAGCTCACCCAGGCCATGGCCGCCGGAGCTCTGCGGGGTGAGGAGCTCAACTCCATTCTGGAAAACGCTCCCGGCATCGCCCGTGCCATTGAGAGCTATATGGGCGTGGCTGAGGGCTCCATCAAGCAATATGCAGAGCAGGGGCTCATCACCTCTGAGGTGGTCAAAAACGCCCTTTTCTCTGTGGCAGACGAAACCAACGCCAAATTCGCAAGTATGCCCATGACCTGGGGGCAGGTATGGACCTTGATGGGCAATGTGGCACTCCAGGCCCTAAACCCCGTTTTGACGGGTGTAAACTGGATTGCCAATAACATTGACATAATCGGCCCCCTGGTGCTGGGCGTGGCCGGGGCCTTTGCGGTATATGCTGCGGCAACCCAAGGCGTGGCGCTGGCCACAAAGGTCTGGACAGCGGCCCAGGCGGCCTTTAATGCCGTTATGGCCCTTAACCCGGTCTTTCTCATCATCATGGGCGTGGTGCTGCTGATTGCGGCTATATACGCCGTGGTGGCCGCTGTGAACAAGGCAACCGGCTCCACCGTATCTGCAACCGGCATCATTATGGGGGCCTTTGCCGTGGCCGGTGCTTTTATCCTAAACACGGTGCTGGGCGTGGTCAACTTTGTCATAGGCCTGGGCGTAGAGCTCTACAACCTGATCGCCACCTTTGCGAACTTCTTTGCAAATGTGTTCAATGACCCTGTGGGGGCCATCATCAACCTGTTTGCCGGGATGTTTGACTTTATCCTGGGCATCGTCCAAAGCGCCGCATCCCTCATTGACACGGTGCTGGGGACTGATATGTCCGGCGCTGTGTCCAATTTCCGGGGCACCGTGGCTACAAAGGTGGAGGAGATTGTGGGGGACCAGGTGGAGGTCATGCAAAAGCTCAGCGCCTCAGACTACCAAATCCAGCGGATTGAGTACGGGGACGCCTGGGCCGCCGGTAACGACTTTGGAGCGGGCCTTGAGGATAAAATCAGCGGGGCCTTTAACCTGGGAGGCGGCGTTGACTACGGCCTGGAGAACATAAACACCGGCTTTAATCTGGATGACATCACGGCAAACACCGGCCAGACCGCCGCAAACACCGGGGCCGCTGCTGACGCCCTCAGCACCTCCACGGAGGAGCTGGCATACCTGCGGGACATTGCGGAGCGGGAGGCCGTCAACCGCTTTACCACGGCTGAGGTACGGGTGGAGCAGAGCATCAGCAACAACATCAACAATTCTGCTGACCTGGACGGCGTTATTTCCGTATTGACTGACGGCTTTACAGAGGCCCTTATGACTGCGGCGGAGGGCGTCCATGCGTAGACCTGGCCCTCAGCCGAAAAGATAGAGTTTTTTCCAATGGAAAAAAGGAGGCGGTCCCAGTGACCAATGAGGAACTTGTATTGAAAATTCAATCCGGGGAGCGGGACCGCCTCCCGGAGCTCTGGGAGCAGGTGGAGCGCTTTGTTGCCAACCGGGCCCAGCGCCTTATGACCCTATACGCCAATGGCTACATGACGAACACCGGCGGCGTGGAGTTTGATGACCTATACAACAGCGGCTATATAGCCCTGGTGGCTGCCGTGGACACCTACAAGCCGGACAGTGAAATGCAGTTTATAGGCTGGTTTGCCTTTGCCCTGCAAACTGCTTTTGGAAACACCGGCGGCTGGAGGCTCCACAAAAATGACGCCTTACGCCAGGCGGTGAGCTTGGACGCTCCACCCAGCGATGACGGCGGGGAAGATGTCCGGGCCCTTGCAGAGTTTGTGGAGGACCCCAGCGCTGCCCAGAGCCTCCAGAGCGTGGAGGACAGCATCTACCATGACCAGCTCCACGCCGCCCTGGAGCGGGCCATGGAGCAGCTCACGGATGAGGAAAGAAACTGCATCCGGCGGCGGTACTGGGAGGGCTGCTCACTGAAAGAGGCCGGAGGGGGCCGTCTGGAGGAAAAGGCGCTTATCAAGCTGCGCCGCCCTTCCGTCCGGCGAGAGCTGGAGAGCTATGTGGATAGCCGCACCCCCTACTACTTGCGGGTGGGCGTGGAGACATACCAGAACACAGGCGAGAGCGCCGTTGAGAAAATCGTATTCATCCGGGAACACCTCAGAAAACAGGGCTAAATTTCCCCCATCTTTTCCCCACTTAACGCAATTCCGCCCGATTCCATTGTGCTCCATAAAATGCAAAAAGCCCACGGCGCAACGGCTCCAGCGGATACCCATTCCCAGCTATTTTGTACCCTTTGAAAAGACCGGCATGACCAACCGCATTGAGGGCGGTGCCGATCTGGACGGTGTTATCTCCACCCTCACAGACGGCTTTACAGAGGCCCTGCTGACGGCGGCGGAGGGCGTCCATGCGTAGACCCTGCCCCATGCCGGAAACACGGAGTTTTTTCCAATGGAAAAAAGGAGGGTGACAAGATGAGTTACACCTGCTATCTGGGCGGGGCCCTTTGGCCCACCCCAGAAAAGCTCCAGGTGAAAATCAAGGGGAAAAACAAAACCCTGGTCCTCTTGAATGAGGGAGAGGTCAATTTCCTGCGGGCCCCCGGCCTCACGGAGCTCACCGTCCCCTTTGACCTGCCCATGCTCACCGGCTCCCGGTCCCCGGACTACTACCTGGGACTGCTGGAGCGGATGAAAGCCAACAAGGAAACCACCCAATTCATGCTGGTGCGGATGTCCCCCTCCGGGGGGATGCTCTTTGACACCAACATCAAGGTGAGCGTGGAGGACTACAACATCACCGAGGACGGCAAAAAGGGCCTGGATGTGGCCGTGGATGTCAACCTCAAGCAATGGCGGGACTACGGCACAAAGACCGTGACCGTGGAGGAGCCCAAGGCAGAGAGCACCACGCCCACCGTGACGGTGGAAAAGGAGCGGGACGCCAGCACGGCCCCCACGGCCAAGACCTACACGGTCAAGGCCGGTGACAGCCTGTGGGCCATCGCCGCCAAGTATTACGGCAACGGGGCCGACTACAACAAGATTTTCAACGCAAACACGGATAAAATCAGCAATCCCAACCTCATCTATGTGGGGCAGGTGCTCACCATCCCATGACCTATGAGCTGCTGATACAACACCAGGGGACCATCATGCTGCCCCCCGTGGTGGAGAATGTGAGCATTGAGTGGGAACGCCAAGGACAGCCGGGAAAGCTCATTGCCGAGGTGGTCAAGACACCCGGCTTGAGCTTTCAAGAGGGCGACCCGTGCCGTTTTTCCGTGGACGGCACCCCCGTCTTTTACGGCTTTGTCTTTGAAAAATCCCGCAAGGGCAGCACGGATGACATCATCCAAATCACCGTATATGACCAGCTCTACTACCTCAAAAACAAGGACACCTATGTCTACACCAACAAGACCGCCGCCGATGTGATACGCATGATTGCGGAGGACTTCCAGCTCAATGTGGGGGACCTGGAGGACACCGGCTACACCATCGGGAGCCGGGTGGAGGACAACCAGACCCTCTTTGACATCATCCAGACGGCTTTGGACGAAACCCTCAAGGCCACCTCCCAGATGTATGTGCTCTATGACGATGTGGGCAAGCTGACCCTCAAGAACATCGGCAGCATGAAATTGGGGCTTTTGATTGATGAGGACACGGCTGGGGACTTTGACTATAAAAGCTCCATCGCATCCCAGACCTATGACAAAATCAAGCTCTCCTATGAGAACAAGGACACCGGTAAGCGGGAGATTTTCGTGGCCCAGGACAGCTCCAACATCAACCAATGGGGCGTCCTGCAATACTACGAAAAGCTGGACAGCACCACCAATGCCAAGGCCATGGCGGATGCCCTCCTCAGCCTCTATAACACCAAAACCCGGACCCTCAAGCTCCAAGATGTGCTGGGGGACATCCGGGTGAGGGCCGGGACCCTGCTGGTGGTCATGCTGGGGCTGGGTGACATCAATGTGTCAAACTACCTCATGGTGGAGCAGGTCAAACACACTTTCAACAATGAGCAGCACCTCATGGAGCTCAAAATGCGAGGTGGTACATTTGTCACTTGACATCAATGAACTGGTGCGGCTGGTCAAGCGGGCCGCCGTGGAGGCCGTCCAGGCAGGCGCTCCCATGAGCGGGGGCTATGGCTATGTGACCTCCACCTCTCCGCTTGAAATCACCGTTGACCAAAAGAAAATATTGACCGAGGCCCAGCTCATCCTCACGGACGCCGTGAGGGACTACACCGTGGAGATGACCACCATGCCGGAGTTTCACGAAACCGAGGAAACCAGCGGCGGAGCCGGGGATGCCTCTTTTGCGCCCCACAAGCACCGCTACCAGGGCCGGAAAAAGTGGAAAGTCCACAACGCCCTCCAGATGGGGGAAAAGGTCATCCTCCTGCGGTGTGACGGCGGGCAGCAGTACATTGTCCTGGGCAGATGGGAGGCGAGGACCTAATGGCAACTTTACCGACCACGGGGGATGACCTGGACCTCATCACCTTTGCGGTGGAAACCCAGCCCAGCTACACCCACAAGCTGGACATTGACCGCAACCGGGTGAGAGGCATGACGGATGAGCGGGATGCCGTCCTCCAGGCCGTTTACCTCATTCTGAATGTGGAGCGCTACGCTTTCCCCATTTATTCCCGCAACTACGGCTCCGAGCTGTCCGATCTGATAGGCAAGCCCAAAGACTACGCCATGAGCGAGATAAAGCGGCGCATCACGGAGGCCCTGCTCCAGGATGACCGCATCACCTCCCTGGACGGCTGGGAATTTGAAATGGGCAGAAATTGGGTCACGGCCCGGTTTACCGTCCACACCATTTATGGCGATGTAAGCGCCCAAAAGGAGGTTGACATCTGAATGTTTGAAAGCAGGACCTATGAGGCGCTGCTGGCCAGCGCCCTGTCCAGGGTGGCCTCCCCGGTGGACAAGCGGGAGGGCTCCATGGTGATGAACGGCGTGGCCCCGTCCATGGCAGAGCTGGCCCAGCTCTACATTGCGGCGGACTTTGTGCTCCAGGCCACCTACATCATCACGGCCCCCCGTGAGTACCTCATCAAGCGGGCCCATGACCGCAACATGGACCCCTACCCGGCCAGCCCCGCCGTCTATCGGGCGGAGTTTAACATTGAGGTCCCGGTGGGGACCCGTTTCTCCTGCGAGGACCTCAACTTTGTGGTCACCGCCCGCATGGACCCGGAGGAGGACACGGAAACCGGCCTCAGCCACCAGGTCACCTGTGAAACCCCAGGAGCGGCGGCCAACAACTACGGCGGCACCCTCATCCCGGTGGAGTATGTGCAGGGGCTCACCCATGCGGAGCTGGTGGAGCTGCTCATCCCCGGCGATGATGAGGAGGAAACGGAGGCTTTCCGCCAGCGGGTGCTGGACAGTTTCCAGTCCCAAGCCTTTGGCGGCAACCAAGCCGACTATCGGGAGAAAGTGCTGGCCATGCCCGGCGTGGGGGACCTCAAAATCCACCCCGTCTGGAATGGCGACATTTCCCCGGCCAGCCTCATCCCGGATGAGGCCGTGGAAAGCTGGTACACCAGTACCATCTCCACGGTGAGCGGCTCCGTGGCCACCTGGCTCACGGCAGTCTACACGGCGGCCAAAGAGAAAAAGCTCACGGTGGGCGGCACGGTCAAGCTGGTCATCATGGCCTCTGACTACAAGGCCCCCACGCCCACCCTGCTGGAGGAAATCCAGACGGCCATTGACCCGGAGCAGAACGCCGGGGAGGGCCTGGGCCTGGCCCCCATCGGCCATGTGGTCCATGTGACCGGCGTGACGCCGGAGGAGGTGGACATTGCCCTCCACCTCACCTATGCCTCCGGGTGGGATTGGGATGCCGTCAAGAGCTATGTGGAGGCCGTCATTGACGCCTACTTTGTGGAGCTGTCCCAGGATTGGGCCAGCTCTGATTTTTTGACCGTCCGCATTTCCCAGATTGAAAGCCGCATCCTCTCCGAGTGCTCCAACATGATAACGGACATTGGCGGCACCAAAATCAACGGGCAGGAGAACAACCTGGCCCTGGGCCCGGACAGCATCCCCGCCAGAGGGGAGGTCACCGATGGATAGACACCTTTTGAACTACCTGCCCCCGGTGCTCCGGGAGGTGCTGGAGTTTCAAGTCATCAACGGGGCCAATGAGCCGGAAATCTCCCTTGCATGGGACGCCATCACCAGGGTGCTGGCCAACCAATTCCTTGAGGACGCTGATGAGGACGGCGTGGCCGTGTGGGAGCAAGAGCTGCGGCTCTTTCCCAAGGACACGGACACCCTGGAGGCCCGCAAGGCCCGCATCAAGGCCAAGTGGAATTTGGAATTGCCCTACACCCTGCGCTGGCTGAAAAACTGGCTGGCGGGCCTGTGCGGCCCGGACGGACACTCTGTTTCTCTCCAGGACTACACCCTGGACATCCAGCTTGACTACACGGTCCTGCCGGAGGCGGACCGGCTGGCGGGGGAAATCCTTGACATGCTGCTGACGGTCCGCCCGGAGAACATCCACATTTTGATGACCGCCCTTTTGCAGTCTACCGGCGGCGTCCGGCTGGGGGCCTACACGGAGCGCTCCCTGCACATGGACCTGTGGCCCCTGCTGACCAATGAGCTGGAGAGCACCGGCGGCGTCATCGGAGCCGGGCCTCTGGAGTATCGTGCAACCCTTGAAATTTATCCATACGAACAGGAGGAAAGCCGAAATGCCTGACCAGGAAAGAAAGTACGGCACCAGGATAACCACGGCGGGGTCCACCCTCATCACCAACTGCATTTTGGCGGGGACCAAGCTGAAAATCACCCAGGCCGCCGCCGGTGACGGCGGGGGCAGCTACTACCTGCCCAGCACGGAACAGACGGAGCTTGTGAGGGAGCTGTGGCGGGGGCCCATCGTGTCCGCCGAGCAAAACGCCTCTGTCCCCAACATGATGGATGTGAAAATCATCATTGATGACAGTGTGGGCAACTTCATTGTCCGTGAAATGGGCCTCTTTGATGAGGACGGCACCCTCATTGCCATCTGCAACACCCCGGACACGGAAAAGGTGGCCATCTCCACCGGCGTGGACGGGCGGCTCACCATGCTCATGCACATTGTTGTGGTGGACAGCTCCGTGCTGGAGTTTACCATCACCCCGTCCCTGGACACGGTGAGCCCGGAGGACCTGGAGGAGGCCATTGCCGAACACAACACGGACCCGGCCAGCCACCCGGACATCCGGCAGGACATCACGGACGCCGTGGATGACCACAACACCGATGAAACCTCCCACCCGGACATCCGTGTGGACCTCAGCGGCCTGGACAGCCGCCTCTCCGTGCTGGAGCTGAAATATGGCACCAATGTCACCGGCAACAGCTTTGAGGTGACCTTTGGGACCCTCACCGGCGTGGTGGTCACCGGCGTCTGGAATGAAACCTATGCGAGGATTGAGTTTTAATGCCAAGCTATGACATCATCCCTCTTGCCTCCGATCTGCTGGACTACACCATCCAGCGGGTCAAGCAGAAAGAGGCAGAATACAAGCCGGTCAAGGCCTACATCATGGTGGGTGACCAGCTTGTGGAAAAGCTCCTCTATGACAAGGTGAAAGATGACGGAAAGCCTCACTTTCCCAAAAGCCAGACTTTCCACCTGTGCGCCGAGCTCCAGGACTGCGCCGTCCGCATCCTCAAGGGCTGTGAGGCCGCCAATGGCCGCTACTTTGAAACCGAGTATGAGGAGCGGCTCAAGGACCTGGACGGCGTGCTCATCGAGTGCCAGACCATGGAGCAGCTCATCAACCTCAGCTATGGCCGCAAGTACATCACCGGCGACCAATGCCACTATTGGGCGGAGCTGGTGCGCCCGGTCCGTCAAAAGGCTTTCAACTGGAGGAAATCAGACGGCAACCGTGCCGCCGCCCTCCGGGAGGCCAAGGCGGCCCAGGAGCTTGCCAAGATGGGGCAAATGGCCCTGCAAATTGCGGAGGCCCTGCGGCCTCAGTGAACGGATACAACGGCCACCAAGGCCGTGTATTTGGGTGTGACCTGTTTATCTACCTCTACCTCCCCGAACACGAACAACACCAACAACGCCTGGAGGCTGAACTCCAATGGCAATATCAACAACAACAACTGCAACAACTCCAACGGGTCCCGCCCCGCTCTGATGGTAAGGTCCGACCGAGTAGGCCCAAAGCCGAAAGCAGCGCCATCCATCACATCAAAGGAGGTCACATCCAGCCTTGACACCAAGGCAAATACATTGCGCCGATGCACCCCACCGCACACCGAGGCGGCGGGGTGCTGCTGGTCCTGTCCCTGCGGCACCTACACGGCGCACAAGGAGAGGGAGGCCCGCCGCCGGGATGACAGGGGGCCGCCCGCATGTTTACAGGGGTGCAAAGACCCGTGCTGAAATTCTCTGAGATATGCACCTTTTCGGTGCTCTACAAAGCCTACCTGGCGGCCAGACGGGGCAAGCGCTCCAGGGCCGCCACCGCCAACTATGAGGTCCACCTGCTGGCCAACATCGTCAACCTTGTCTACATCCTGCAAACCAAAATCTACCGGCCCGGGCTGTTCCGTGTGTTCTATGTCTACGAGCCCAAAAAGAGATTGGTGCAGGCCCCGGCCTTTGTTGACAAAGTGGTCCAGCACGCATTGGTGGACAACCTCATCTATGAGCGCATCACCAACAGTTTTATCCTGGATAACTACGCATCCCAGAAAGGCAAAGGGCTCCACTTCGGCCTGGACCGGCTGCGTGGATTTTTCACGGAATACTGGAACAAATACCGCACGGCGGAGGGCTGGGTCCTCAAGGCAGATGTGCGGCATTTCTTTGCGTCCATTGACCACGACAAGCTCAAGGAAAAGCTCAAAAGGCTGGACCTTGAGCCCATCGTTTTTGACCTGCTGTGTACCTACATAGACAGCACGGACGGCCTGCCGCTGGGCTACCAGACCAGCCAGCTTTTTGCCCTGCTGTTCCTGGATGAGTTTGACCACTTCGTCAAGGAGCGGCTCCACATCCGCTGGTATGGCAGGTACATGGATGACTTTTTCCTCATCCACCCGGACAAGGACTATTTGCAATTCTGCCTCAAGGAAATCCGGGCCTTTATGGCCAGCCTGGGGCTGGAGCTCAATGAGAAAACCCAGATTTTTCCCATCCGCAACGGGATTGATTTTCTGGGCTTTCACACCTATCTGACCGAGGAGGGCAAGGTCATCCGCAAGCTGCGGCACAGCAGTATCAAGCGTATGCGCTCCAAGCTCCGCCGGTGGGAGCAGGACTATCCGGCGGGCCTTGTGACCCGTGAGAAAATCCTGCAAAGCTGGCAGGCCTGGGACGCCCACGCCGCTCACGGCAACACCTGGTCCCTGCGCCAGCAGGTGCGGGACCGTGTGCAAAACATTCTAAAGGAGGAAATCTAATGGCCACAACTACCCTGGGCAACAAGTCCACCGGCAGCATTATCAAGCTGAAAGAAAACGGCACGCTGGTGGACTTCTATGTTGCCAAGCACGACTATGAAAGCGGCCTCAACGGGGCCGGGAGGACGCTGGTGGTCCGCAAGGACACCTATGATGACCGGGTGTGGGACAACGGCAATGTGAACGCCTACGCCAGCAGCGACCTGGATAGCTGGTTTAACAGCACCTACAAAAACATGCTGGACGCCGACATCCGCTCCCTCATCGGTACGACCAAAATCCGCTACACCCCCGGCAACGGCAACAACACGGTGGGCACCCTGGAGCGGGCCGTCTTTGCCCTGTCCCTCACCGAGCTGGGGCAGTCCCACACCTATGCCAACACGGAGGGCTCCGCCCTGCCCATTGCGTCCACCCTGCGGATTGCCTACCGCAACGGTAGCCCCACCACTCAATGGACCCGCTCCCCGAACACGTACAACGCCATCGACGCCTGGGGGCTGAACTCCGGTGGCAATATCAACCTCAGCCTCTGCGGCAACTCCTACGGGTCCCGCCCCGCTTTCACTCTCCCCTCCTCCCTCTATGTGAGCGATGACGGCTCTGTGTTTCAGAACACCGCCCCCTCTACGCCCGCCAGCATCTCCGTCCCCAGCAGTATTGACGGCGGCAGCACCATCACGGTGAGCTGGGCCGCCTCCACGGATGCAGAGGGCAACCTTGAGGGCTACATTGTCGAGCGGCAGACCAACGGCGGCTCCTGGTCCCAAATCTACCAGGGCAACGCCACCAGCACCACCAACTCCGTGGCCTTTGGCACCAACACCGTGGCCTACCGGGTCAAGGCCTATGACGCCGCCGGACTTGAGAGCGGCTGGAAAACCAGCAGCACAGTGACGGTGACCAACAACCGGGCCCCCGGCGCTCCCGGCAGTCTGACCGTCCCCGCCGTTGTCCGTGGCGGCAGTAACCTGGCCATCTCCTGGACCGCCGCCTCTGACAGTGACGGCAACCTCAGCGGCTATGAGCTGGAGCGGCAGGTGGACGGCGGCTCCTGGACACAAATCTATAAGGGCTCCGCCCTGGCCTACACCGACACCATCACCGCCGGGTGGAACACTGTGGCCTACCGTGTACGCTCCTATGACAGCTACAACGCCACCAGCACCTATGTGACCAGCGAAACCCGGACGGTGGACAACAACGCCATCCCGGTCATCACCAGCTCCACGACCTCCGGCACCGATCTGGGGACCAAGGAGGACGGCTTTGACCTGACCTACACCGTAACCGATGCCGACAATGACACGGTGACGGTGAAAGAGTACCTGGACGATGTACTCAAGCGGACCTACACCGCCACCCTGGGGCAGAGCAACACGGTCCAGTGTGTCACCGCCGCCAACTGGCAGAAAGTCCTCAACGGGGCCCACACCATCAAGGTGGTGGCCAATGACACCAAGGCGGACAGCACCCCCTACACCGTGACCTTTACCAAGGCCGTCTATGAGGCCTCCATCACTCTGGCGGAGCCCATGGAGGCCGATGACACCATCACGGTCATGGTGCTCAATGTGCTGGGCTCCATCCCGGCGGATGCTGACCTGGAGGTCCTGGTGACCAACAACGCCAACGACACGGAGCCCGTCTGGGAGGACGCCACCCAGGATGTGAAGAACGGCAACAACCATGTTTTCACCAACCAGACCGCCACCAACGGCTTTGCCTTTAACTTCAAGGTCAATGTGGGCCGGGGGACCAGCAACACCGGCGGCTACATCACCAGCATTGGAGGTGCTTTTCAGTAATGGCAGTTAAGAAAAAGACCACCAGCCTCAAAGCGCTGCATGAGGCCCAGCTCTATGCACAGCAGCAGCGGGACGCCGCCGCCATCGCCTTTGTGGTGCTGGCGGAGGCCGGGACTATTGACGCCGTGACCGCCTCTGAGCAATCCCTGCTCTTTGCGGAATGGGCGGCCAATGTCAACTACACGGTGGGCCAGCTCCGGCAGTACGGCGGCAAGCTCTACCGCTGTGTGCAGGCCCACACCTCCCAGACCGGCTGGGAGCCGCCCAACGCCGCCTCCCTCTGGTCCATCACCAGCGACCCGGCGGAGGAATGGCCGGAGTGGTCCCAGCCTTTGGGAGCCCATGACGCCTATGCCGCCGGGGCCAAGGTGAGCCACAACGGCAAGCATTGGACCTCCGATCTGGACGGCAATGTGTGGGAGCCCGGCGTCTATGGCTGGACCGAGGCCAACGAGTAAGGGAGGGCGGAGCCAATGGTTATTGAGCTTTCCGTGGGGGGCCTGCTCACCCTGCTGGGCATCCCCACGGCCATCACCTCCCTGGGGCTTTGGCTGCTCCAGCGGCGTATCAGCAAGCGGGAGGCCGTCCAGGATGCACGGGAGGCCGCCCGTGAGCAAAATGAGGTCCTGCTGATACAGAACACCAGGGCGGCCCTGGCGCTGGCTGAGGCCACCGCCGTGGCCGTCCAGCGCATCCCGGATGCACATTGCAACGGGGACATGCACGCCGCCCTTGAATACGCCCGCAAAGTCAAACATGCCCAAAAGGATTTTTTGACCGAGCAAGGCGTCAAGGCCATTTATTGAGGCCCGCCATGCGGCTGTTTTTCCTTGCCCTGCTGGGCATGGTGGAAATCCTCTGGCGGGACTGGAGAGGAGGGCATGAAAAATAGACACCTCAAAAAAGCTACTCTGGGCCCATGTGACCATTTCCGTCCTGCTGTGCGTGGCCACTATCGTCACCAATTACCTGGGCTTTGATGTCACGGCCCTGGCGGGCCTGGCCGGGGCCTCCCTTTTGACCAACGGGGCCTGGGGCGGTTTCTATTTCTGGAAAGCCAAAAACGAAAACCGGGCCAAATATGCCCAGCGGTTTCTCAAGCAGTTTGCGGACAAATACGGGGCGGATGTCGCTGTCCGTGTGGCGGAAATCGTGCTGAAAGACTGAGTAAAGGAGCGTTTTCAATGAGTAAAATGACCGCCAAGGCCTTTGTGGACAAGGCCGTGGACATCGCCAAGAACTACAAGACCTTGTATGTGATGGGGTGCTTTGGGGCCCCCCTCACCGGCTCCAATGTGAGCCGCTACTGCAACAACCACTCCTACAACAAGAACGCCACCCGCACCGCCATGATTAAGGCGGCGGCCAACCAGAGCCCGCCCGTTTTCGGCTTTGACTGCGTGTGCCTCATCAAGGGCATCCTCTGGGGCTGGGACGGGGACGCCTCCCGGACCTACGGCGGGGCGGGCTACGCCATCAACGGGGTGCCGGACATCGGCGCTGACACTATGATTACCAAATGCACCGGGGTGAGCACCACCGGCTGGGATGATATGGTCATCGGTGAGGCCGTCTGGATGTCCGGGCACATCGGCATCTACATCGGGGACGGCCTGGCGGTGGAGTGCAGCCCCAAGTGGGAGAACAAGGTGCAAATCACCGCCGTGGGCAACATCGGCTCCAAGGCGGGCTACAACACCCGCCGATGGACCAAGCACGGCAAGCTGCCCTATGTGGACTACACCGGGGCCTCTACCGGCGGCGGGTCCCAGGGCACCACCCAGCCCAGCAAGCCCTCTGAGGGCACCGTTGGGGCCTGTGTGGGCGACACTGTGACCTTTACCGGCAACAAGCATTATGTGAGCTCCAACGCCCTCAACGGCTCCGCCTGCAAGCCTGGCAAGGCCAAGGTCACCGCCATGGCCGGGAACGCCAAGCACCCCTACCACCTCATCAAGGTGCCCGGCGGCGGCTCCACCGTCTACGGCTGGGTGGACGCCGCTGACATCCAGGTGGAGGGCGGCATCACCGTGGGCTCCAAGGTCAAGGTCAACAAGGGGGCCAAGACCTACACCGGCGGCGGCCTGGCCTCTTTCGTCTACACCAACACCTACACCGTCATCCAGGTGGACGGTGACCGGGTGGTCATCGGCCAGAATGGCGTGGTGACCGCCGCCGTCAACAGCAAGGACCTCACCCTGGTGGGGTAACATAGAAAAGGGAGGATAAAATCATGGAAAGCATTTTTGACTGGTCCGTCATTCTCAGCATCGTGGGCGTCCTGGTGATTGTCACCAACATTGTGGTGCAGGTGCTCAAAAAGCTCACCTGGGACAAGTTGCCGACCAACATCCTGGCGGTGCTCATCGCCATGGCCCTCACCCTGGCGGCCTTTTTCGCCTACTGTGAAATCAAGGGCGTGGCCATCGTCTGGTATACGGTGGTGGGCGCTGTGGTCCTGGGCTTTTTCGTGGCATACGCCGCCATGTTTGGCTTTGATAAACTGAAAGAGGCCATTGCCCAGCTTGACCAGAAAAAGACCGAATAACGCAAGAGAGCCGGAGAGGGTCACACCTCTCCGGCTCTTTTTTTTTATGCTCTTTTACAGGGTGTAGTCCTGGGTGGCCGCTCCGATCTGGGCGGCCAGCTCCCGGAGGACGCTGCCGGTTTTGGGCTCTGTGTACCAGAGCGCCAGCATCCGCTCCCCCTCCTGGGTGGTATAGTGGAACACGGCAAACCACTTGACCGCCTTGCCATAGGCTGTGGTGGCCGCCGTGCCGTGATACCGGGCCATGAAATTGCGCTCCGGCATCATCTCCAGGCCTGTCACCTTTTCCAGCGGGAGGGTGGCCGCCGGGCCGTTTGTCTGCCGGAACACCAGCCCCGCCTCCGTCCGCTCCATGAAACAGGGGCCGTCCTGGGAAAAGCCCCGCAAGCCCTCATAGTGCATCATGCGGGCCCCCGCCGGGAGGTCCTTTTTCTTTCTGCCAAACATCTCAATGCCCTCCTGTTCAAGCGGCCCGCACCCAATACTTGAGGAGCTGGATGTATTCCTCAAGCGGGCGGTTTTCCGCCACCTCTGTGTTGTAAAGGCTGGTCATGTACTGCATCCATGTTTTCCGGCCCTGCAACTTGATTTTACCTAAATAGCCGTGTCGAGAACGCACGGAAAGCGCCTTGTCTGCCATGCGGGTGATATTCACCGCCGGGCTCTTTCTGACCGCCACCAGGGCGGCCTCAAGCGCATCAAGGAAACGCTTTTCATCCTCCGTGAACAATGGCACCGCCTCCTTTGCACTTCCATTGTACGGTTTCACCGCCACTGTGTCAAGTATTGGAGCCTAAAGTGACAATGACAAGTCAAACGGGCACACTATAATTTACATTGTGGAGGTGATGCTGGTGATAGCAGAACGAATAAAAGAACTCCGGCAGGCACGGGGCTGGACCCAAGCAGACCTTGCCCGGCGGCTGAGTATAACCAGGAACGGCGTCAACTCCTGGGAGCAGGGGCTTTCTACACCGTCCCCGGCATCCCTGGTGGACCTGGCCCGGCTGTTCTCTGTGTCCACGGACTACCTGCTGGGCGTGGAGCCCTTGAACACCGTGAATGTGACCGGCCTGGATGAGCGGGATGTGGCCATCCTTGCGGAGCTGGCGGACCGGCTGAGGCAGCACAAGGCCGATGAATAAACAGAGGCCCGGAACAATCCGGGCCTCAAATTTTTTCTTGACATACTACACCAAAAGGTGTATGATATAAGCGTAACGGAGGTGAGCTTGATGGACGCCAAGAAAAACAGCAAACTGCAAAATGCCCGCCTGGCCGCCGGGCTCTCCCAATCCCAACTGGCCAGCGCCGCCGGGCTCAATGTGCGGATGCTCCAGTATTATGAGCAGGGAGCCAAGGACCTCAACGGAGCCAAACTGGCCACGCTCTTGAAACTCTGTCTTGCCCTTGACTGCAAGCTGGGGGACATCTTGACGGATGAGGAAACGGTCAAGCTGCTGGAGCAGTACACGGCGGCATAAACGGCAGATCGGAGCGGGGCGGAAACGCCCCGCTTTTCTTATTTCTGGAGGTGCAGCATGAACCACAAGGACGCCAAGCATTTCACCTGGGACCAACGCTTGACCCTGGAGCGGATGCTCAAAAAAGGATTTACCAAGGCCGCCATTGCCAGCGCTCTGGGCAAATGTGAGCGGTCCATCTACTATGAAATCAACCGGGGCCTCTGTGTCCAGCAGACCTCCGAATATGAGTTTATTGAGGTTTACTGCCCGGAGGTGGCGGAGCGGAAATACAGGGACTTTCTCAAGGACAAGGGCCGGGACCTCAAGATTGGCAAGGACCACGCCCTGGCCCGGCGGCTGGAGGAGCTGGTCATGGTCCAGGGCTTTGCCCCCGGAGCCGCCCTTGCGGAAATCCGAAACAACGGGGAAGTCTATGACACCGTGATATGTGAGAACACGCTCTATAATTACATCTACCGTGGGGATGTGTTCCTCCACCTCACCCCGGAGCACCTGCACAACAAGGGCCGCCGCCACTACGCCGCCAAGAGCAAGCGGCAGGCCGCCCGGAGCTCCAACGGCAAGAGCATTGAAAACCGCCCCCAGGAGGTCAAGGGCCGGGGCAGTTTTGGCCATTGGGAGATGGATAGTATCATGGGGTGCAAGGGCTCCAAAAAGGCCCTCCTGGTCCTCACCGAACGCCGGACCCGCATGGGCATTGTGATGCTCCTGGAGGACCACACAGCGGCCAGCGTGGTCAAGGCCATCAACAGCCTGGAGCGCCGTTTTGGTAAGCTGTTCTATAAACTGTTCAAGAGCATCACGGTGGACAATGGCTGTGAGTTTCAAGACTTCGAGGGCATCGAGGCCGCCCACCGGCGCAAGGGCAAGCGGACCATTGTGTTTTTCTGCCACCCATACAGCGCCTTTGAGCGGGGGTCCAATGAGAACATGAACAGACTGATTAGACGGTTTTTCCCCAAGGGCACCAGCTTTGACACCGTAAAGCCGGAGGAGGTGAGGGCGGCAGAGAGGTGGGTGAACAACTACCCCCGCAAGCTGCTGGGGTGGAAATCGGCGGCCATGCTCTTTGAGAAAGAGCTCCTGTCCGCTTGACGGTGCATAAAGCAAGCCAGCCGAATGGGCTTGACCCCATCCGGCTGGCTTGCCATGTTGTTTTGTTGTGAAATCGCCCAATAAGGGCGCTTTTTATTTGTGCTGATTGCCGTTTTTTCTTGACTTATGCAAACTTCTCTTGACTTTTAGCGAGGCAAGCACTAAGATTAGTTTGCAGGCACCGAAAGGTGCCAGCAAGCTAATCTTT
>ERZ825324.508-NODE-508-length-54929-cov-5.780242_pt1 | contig 54929 bp, 44 predicted proteins | sample MGYA00519859_ERZ825324 | MGnify/ENA primary metagenome ERZ825324 (study PRJEB31778, sample SAMEA3449198) | human gut metagenome | biome: human gut; feature: human-associated habitat; material: faeces | place: United Kingdom | collected 2010/2012 ...
CGCAAGCAGGTCGGCGAATCCGTGGAGAAGCCGCTGTGGTACTACCAGCAGAACATCAACGGCATGCTCAATGTGCTCGAAGGCATGAAGGAGGCCGGCGTGAAGAAGCTCGTCTTCTCCTCATCCGCCGCAACCTACGGCGTGCCGCCGGTCGATGTGGTGCCCGAAGACGTCGAACCGATGGTTCCGATCAACCCATACGGCCAGACCAAGCTGTTCGGCGAATGGATGGCGCGTGCCTGTGAGCAGCCGTACGGCATTCGGTTCTGCGGACTGCGCTACTTCAATGTCGCCGGCTGCGGCCCCGTCCAGCTCGAAGACCCGGCCATCCTGAACCTCATCCCAATGCTCTTCGACCGTCTCAAGCAGGGCAAGGCACCGGCGATCTTCGGCGACGACTACCCGACTCCGGACGGCACCTGCGTGCGCGACTACATTCACGTCTCCGATCTCGCCGACGCGCACATCGCCGCATTGAAGTATCTTGACCGTGACGAGCGCAAGTACGATGTGTTCAATGTGGGCACTGGCGAGGGCACCTCGGTGCGTCAGATCGTGGACGAGGTGAAGAAGGTCACCGGCCTGCCGTTCAAGGAGACCGTCATGGGCCGTCGTGCCGGCGATCCGCCGCATCTGATCGGCTCCCCCGAGCGCATCAACACCGAGATGGGCTGGCATGCCAAGTACGACGTCGAAGACATCGTCGAATCCGCATGGAACGCATGGCAGGCGAACCCGGATCACCACATCGACGTGGAGACCTGGAAGCAGACCGACTGACGCATTCCATCCTGCACGCGAAAGGGCTCCGTTCCATCAGAAACGGAGCCCTTTCCATAGATCGTACAGACCATGCTGCGCAATGAACGCTTATGCCCCTACCTCGTCGCGTCCTGCGCCTCGAGCTGCTTCTCCACATAGTCGACTATGTATGGGGCGACTTCCTCGATCTGGTCGATGGCGATCTCGAAGTCACGCTGGCCCCCATACCATGGGTCGACGAGATCGATGTCGCTTTCACGTCCCGGCTGCGGGTCTGGCAGGTTCGGGTCGAAACTGCGATACATAAACACATGCGAACGCTTGCTCAACGGCAGCATATGCATGAGCGCGCCCATATGCGAGGCAGTCATGGGCAGGAACAGGTTCGTCTCGGCGATCTCGTTCGGGGTGATGCGATGCGCGAAATGCTCCGGCGGAATGTCGTACCCATGCTCACGCAGCACTTTCACGGCACGGCGATCAATCGGGTTGCCGTGCTCCTCGCTGCTCACACCGCTGGATTCCACGCGCGCCCGATCGCCAAGCCCACGCTCCTCGAATTCGTGACGCAGAATAATCTCAGCCATCGGAGATCTGCAGATGTTGCCGGTGCACACGGTCATCACCGTGTACGGCTGCGGTTTCGTGCCCATTCGTCTCTCTCCTCTCACATGTGTTCTGGTGGTGTTATTCCTCTTCGGCCTGTTCGTCGCCGGTATTGCGTTCGAACGTCAGGTAACGGTAACGATCGATGCCTTCGGGCTTCTTCGGCGTGAGCCATCCCGAATTCTCCATGAGTTTCCAGGAACCGTTGTTGAGCGCCTCGGTGAGGTCTGGAGCGTAGGCGTCCGCATTCACCTTGGCGTCGACCTGCGTCATGTAGATCTTGGATGCCATTGGCAACATCTGGTTGAACAGCTGGGAGCCGCCGATGACCCAGATCTCGCTGCGGTCGAGTCCGTCGTCGGGAATGGCCTCCTGACGGGCCATATCGAGCGCCTCCTCCAGATTGTCCACCACGGTGGCACCCGGCGCACGGAAATCACGGTCACGCGACAACACGATGTTGTCACGGTTCGGAAGCGGCCGGAACTTCTCGTTGAGCGCCTCCCAGGTCTTGCGCCCCATGATCACCGGATGGGAGACGGTGAGCTCCTTGAATCGCTTCAGGTCTTCAGGCAGATGCCAGGGCATCTCACCCTCATACCCAATGGCACCGGAACGGCCTTCCTTGTCGTTTGCCTGTGCCCATATGAGATTCACCGAGAACGTCTTGGGGAAATCATCTCCCCAGTCATCCTCGAAGACTTCTGGCCCGGCGGATCCGGGCACGGGTTCGTGATAGCCACTGCGGCTACTTCCAGACTCCATTTCTCACTCCTTGGAACAAGTCTCAAACGTAAATCGAGTCTATAGGCGAGTCACGACCTGCAGCTTCGTTTTCGCGGGTTTTCACCGCAATTCCATATGTTGGCCGATCGAATCGACCGTGACCCTCACACCGCGATCGGAGCCTTGATGGTGGGGTGGTATCGATAGTCCGCGATATGGAAATTGGAATACTGGTAGTCGAACAGAGAATCGGCCTTGCGAATCTCCATCCTCGGGTATGGGTAGGGTTCGCGCGAGAGCTGCTCAAGCACCTGCTCCACGTGATTGTCGTAGATGTGGCAGTCGCCGCCGGTCCACACGAATTCACCGGGTTCCAAGCCGGCCTGCTGTGCCATCATCATCGTGAGCAGCGAATAGCTGGCGATGTTGAACGGCACGCCGAGGAACATGTCACACGAACGCTGGTACAGCTGGCAGCTGAGTCTGCCATCGGCCACATAGAACTGGAACAGCGCGTGGCACGGCGGCAACGCCATGTTCTCCACCTCGGCCGGGTTCCACGCGGTGACCACCATGCGCCGCGAATCCGGGTTGTGTTTGATGAGCTCAAGCACATTGGAGATCTGGTCGATTGTGCGGTCGGGATCGTCTGCGGTGGGAGCAGGCCAACTGCGCCACTGCACACCGTACACCGGACCAAGATCACCGTTCTCGTCGGCCCACTCGTCCCAGATGTGCACATTGTGCTCCTGCAGCCAGTGCACATTGCTCGAGCCCTTCAAGAACCACAGCAGTTCATAGGCGATGCCCTTGAAGAACACGCGCTTCGTGGTGAGCAGCGGGAACCCCTTCGCCAGATCGAAACGCATCTGCTGGCCGAACAGCGAGATCGTGCCTGTGCCGGTGCGGTCGTTCTTGAGATTGCCTTCCATGAGAATCTTGCGCAGCAGGTCCTCATACGGCATCGGGATGTCGGTGTCGGGGCGCGGCGGAATCTGGGTGCGAATAGCTTGCAGTTGCTCCTGAATCAATGGCATGGCATGCAATCGTAATCGCAAAGTCTGACGAGACGATGCCGGGAGCGAATACAGCCCGACACGGCGGGCATATACCCGCCTACAATGTGGTTGAGTAAACGAGACGACACATCCGCGTGGAAAGAAGGCACGTATGAGCAAGCGAATTTGGGTCGAGCGCAACAAGGACGGCTCGTGGGACGCATTCTCCGATGACGGCGCCCACATCAAGTTCGGCAAGGGCCGCGGCCAGTTCACGCCCGGCGATCTCATGAAGATCGCATTGGCGGGCTGCGCGGCGCTGTCCAGCAACTTCGCCATCGAAAGCACGCTCGGCGAGGGCAAGGGCGCCAAGATCGTCGTCGACGGCACCTATGACGCCGACAACGACTCGTACATCAACTTCAACGAGACCCTCATGATCGACGCCACCGACGCGGACCTCTCCCCGGAGGACGTCGAGAAGCTCAAGAAGCGTGTGCGCGCTCACGTCGACAAGGGATGCACCGTCAAGCACACCTACGAACAGGTTACACCGGTGCGCATGGACATCGAGGTGCGCAGCTGACCGAACGCGGCGCAAAGGGAGAGCCGCCGTGGGCAATATATCGATTGCATTGCCCGCGGCGGCTTTTCGTTATCGGGAGACCACCCGACTACTGTTCGTTATCGTCCTGCCGGTACTCGTGCGCCTTCGGGTCGATGTCGATCTCGATCTGGCGTTCGGTTTCCTCGCTGGCGCGCTCAACCGGTACCTCGCGCACGAATTCCTCGAGCGACGTCACTTCGGCGGTCTCGGTTCCCGATGCGGTGCCCGTCTTCACACGCTGTTCCTCAGCCTCCACGAACTTGCGCGGCACCACGTAGACCGGCGACGCCGAATGCTGGAGCAACCCCTGGCTGGTGGAGTTGAACAGCAGACCGGTGAGGCCGCCACGGCCGCAGGAACCGACCACCACGATGTCGTGCGTATGACTGGCCTTGGTGAGCGTCTCCACTGCGCGGCCGGCCACAATCGATTTGCGGATCTTGAGGTCGGGGTGTGTCGTGCAGATGGATTCCAGACGCGCGTCGAGCACATCTTCGAACTTCTGCTTCTGTGCCGGGTCGTCGAGATTGGTGTTGCCCGGCACCACGGTGATCACGTCCAGCTCGGCGCCCCAGTTCGCGGCGAAATCCGCGGCGATCTGCAGTGCGCGCAGGCCCCACTTCGTGTCATCGGACCCAACGGCTACCTTGGTGATCACATTGTTGAGATGCAGCAGATTGTCTTTGTCGTCGGTGTACGGCACGACGACGATCGGGCAGTATGCGTATGCCGGCAGACTCGAGCTCGTCGTGCCGAGCAGACGCTCCGCCAGTCCTCCCTTGCCGCGGTTGCCAATGACGATCAGATTGTAGTTGCGCGACAGTTCGACGAACACCGACGACGGATCGCCCGTCACGATGAGCGTCTGCGCGTTCACGCCCTGCTCATCGGCGATTGCCTTGGCCTTCGACAGAATCTCCTGGGCATCGTTGTGCGCGGCGTTGTCGTCGCCCATCGACGTGTATGTGGCGTCGAACGAGACGGCGGCATAGCTCGGCAACGAGTATGCGCAGACGATCTGCAAGGACAGTCCCATGTGCTTGGCATAGTTCGCGGCCCACCATGTCGCCTTGTAGCTCGCGTGCGAACCGTCGACTCCGACGAGGATTGTGTTGTCGTTCATATGAGGGACCTCCTTGACCAGCAATGAAACAAGTACTGGTATCTAGAATACCGTGCCGACGCATGCGCGCGCGTTTCGGCGGTGAAATCCGCACAAATCGATACGCCTGCCGATATGCCATGCGCCCGCAGATCGCCCAATACCGGGTCGCCATCCGCCAGCCCCGCATACTCCTGTGTAGAAGGGGCTCTTCCCTTTAAGCATGTAAGAGCCGTAAAAGGAGACAAATAACCCCCTGGCATTGACTCCTTTTACGTCAGGGACCATCGCTCCATGCGTGATCCGTGCAGGCTCTGTGCGCGATCTGTGCGCGATCTGTGCGCGACCTCTTGCGTAAAAGGGGACAGCGCCGGCCATCTCACCGACTCTTTTTACGCAGCTCGCTGCCCTCTTTATTCATTTACTCAGCAGGTGCTGCGGCATGGACGGCGGAATGCGAAGGGCCGCGCACCCGAGAACGGATGCGCGGCCCTTCACCGTATATCAAGAGAGGTCACAGAACTCGACGGATGCTGTAGGCAGCACCACCGAATGCCGAGAGATTGGTGACCTGCGTACCCTGCGCCGGGTTCAACGCGTTGACGATCATGCCATTGCCAATATAGATGGCAGCATGGTTGGCATTCGCGATGATGTCGCCCGGCTGGGCCTCGGCGAGGCTCGGAACGGCGGTTCCGACACCGGCCTGGGCGCCCGAGGTGCGCGGCAGATTAATGCCGAACCGGGAGAAGACATACATGACGAATCCAGAGCAATCCCAGCCGCTCGGAGTGGTGCCACCCGATACATAGGGGGCGCCGATGAACTTCTGGGCATAGGCGGCGATGGCTGCACCGTTCTTGCTGGTGGGCACGGATGGGGCAGCTGCTGGCTGCGCGGCCGGAGCGGCTTCCTGCTGGGCGGTGTTGGCATTGGTGTCGGTGAGGGATTCACGCGCCTGGCCGCGGCTTGCGGCCGCGGCCTGCTCACGTGCCGCCTTTGCGGCGGCCTCTTCCTGTGCACGCTGCTCAGCGCCTTCCTTCTCGGCTTGGGCGCGGGCTTCCGCTTCCTTCTCTGCCGTGGATTTGGTCTGTGGAACATCCATTGAACCCAGACCGCCCCAGTTGGAGTCCTTGTCGACTTCCGTGGAGGTCGCCTCGGCGAAGAAGTTCGCCTTGGCCACGTTCACCTTCGGGAACGAACGGGTCGATACGACGTAGTTCGAGCCCGACTGGGAGTCGGCGGCGGTTGCGGCCGGCGCGATGCTGGTGAACGCAAGCGAGGCTGCAACTACAGCGGTGGCAATCGAAATAGAACGCTTCATAGTATTCATCGTCGTCCACAGTAGCACAGCCAACGTGAGACGATTGTGGAAACCTACAAGAAAATGGTTGGAATACTGGGAGACACGCCGAGACCACAATCGACTGGCAGTGTGCTATATTATGAAGTTTTCTTCACATATCGCCCGGAGCGGACATATCTTGTCTAGCATACCCTGAATCTGGAATATACCTATCCTCGCAACAGATTGCCACTGAGCCAATCCGCGCTCGTGCCCATCGTGAAGGCGAATGCGCTCCACAGGTTTCGTCATCGAGTCGCTCGTTCACGCGCTCCGGACGAAACTGATGCCCTAGTTTCGTCATGAAGCCGCTATCTGGCATCGATACGACGAAACGCGGCCCTGTGTTTCGTCATATCAACGCTCAGCCGCGAAGAAATAACGAAACAGCACGGTTACCCATAACACTGCGTTTGCAAGAAGGCAAGCGAACCGGGAACACGTCGCACTCAGAAGTGGATGTACTGGAAATTCCTGGCCTGTGCCGAGGTGAAGGTGCGATGCGAGATCACGCCGACGCCCTGCACATTGGATTCGGAGATCTCAATGGATCCGTCGGGATTCACCTTCTCCACCACAGCGACGTGGCCGTAGACCCCCGAGGCACCTTCCTGACCCGGTGAGAACACGAGCGCGTCGCCGGTATTGCGTGGCGTGTTGTCGACCCAATAGCCCATGGAACCTGCGGATACGGCCCAGGAGCCCGCATTGCCGAAGTGCGAGCCGGTGTTGAGACCGAGTTGCGCACGACGCTCGTACGCCCACCACGTGCACTGGCCGTAGGGGTATGCATTGCCGCGATCACCGGTTTCATGATTGGCATCGAAGCCCTGCGGCAGCTGACCCTGATGCTCGTCCATGAGGTCGGCGACCTTCGGGTTGTTGGCGAGTGCGCGGGAAAGCGCGTTCGAATCGGCGATCGAGTTGTCGCCGCCGAGCCCCCACTTGCCTGCATTGGTGGTGGAGACGGTCTTGCCGTTGTCGATGGTGACGTTCACCTTGGCGGACGACGAGCTGACCTCGGAGGTCGCGGTAGCCGTCTCGCTGCTTGCGGTGGCGCTGTCCAGAGCCTCACGCGTATCGGAGCGCGAAGCGGAACCGTCGGCGATGCGATGCACTTGCGTGGTCTCGGTCGGGTCCTCGGCCGCCAGCACTGTGGAGCCCTCGCCCTTCATGAAGGCCATCGACGTCGCCGCGGTTCCCACCAATGTCGCCAATGAGACGGAGGTGAGAATGTTGTGCTTGCGCTGGGCCGCCTTGGCGGTCTGACGAATCGCCTTACGGGTCAAAGGTGCGACTTCGTTGAGCTTGGCTGCCAGATCCTCGTCGATTGCCAGCGCCTGCGCGTCACCTGCCGCCGCCTGCTTCGCCCGCACGCCCTGTGCGGAATGCGAGCCCGTACGCGATGCGAACAGAGAGTTCGTTAGGCTTTTTGCACCTAACCCCTTGTGGGCTTTCGGGGCTGCATGCCTCATACAAAAAACTCCTTCGGTCATTTCAGCCTGCACGCTCTGTCGTGCTCGTTATGCAACTTTCGACAGGATACCTCACCTAACCGTCAAAATACAGCTCACATTCGCGCTTTCGGCATCGAACACGCCGGGCACACAGCGGTACGCCCCTCGCTTACGCCTGTAATTTCAAGGTTCCACAAAATCTCGTAAATTTCTTGTCGCACCTTCACAATCCACGCATTCTTCGTCGTGAGCCGGGTGCCTACACACTCACCCGGTGGGTGTCCAGCGTCCAAGCAATGCAACGCCGTTCGTCCATTCACCTGCGCGACGCATGCCTTCCTATAATCTAAAGACATGAGCACTATTACCATTCCGCAAAACATGCTTCCCGCAGACGGCCGCTTCGGCTCGGGCCCCACCAAGATCCGTCGTGAACAGATTCTCGACCTCACCAATGCCGCAGACACGCTGCTGGGCACCTCCCACCGCCAGCGTCCGGTGAAACAGATAAGCCAATGCTCCGTTGTCAGCGCCTTGCAGTTTTGCTTCCACGATCTGCTGCACCTGCGCTTTTTCGACACCGGTGCCTTTTGAAATTTCGTTAACAATATCCGCCTTTGTCATAATCCAAAAATATTTAGTTTAAACTTATTTTTCCCCTTAGTCCATTGGAGTGCAAATATATATCTTTATTTCCTTATAAAGAAATTACGGGAGTAAATATTTTTTCCTGCTGCGGGAAAATGCTAACTCTTTCACTCCTATTCCGTTTCTATTTCCCGCACACGCAAAAATCAGCCCAAAGTAGTGAAAAACAGTAAATTTTTAGTTATCGTATTGTTTTTCAGTTGTTTACAATCTGAGACGGTGGTATTCTGCCGCATGCGACGCGCTTTCGCCGTCCGAGGCGGCGGCTTGATCCCGGTTTGCCAGTGATATAACGCTGAAAGTTACAGGTTAGTCTGCGGCTCCGGACAATAAAAGTCCGGTTTTTGCATTATTTGTAAAGGGCATGCGTCGCGCCGCGCGACGCATGTGCCGAATTTAGCTATCTTTGTATGAAATAAAATCGGTGAAGCGATGAGTGCAGCCAAAATCCTGTGGGTCGACGACGAGATCGACCTGCTTAAGCCCCATATTCTGTTTCTTCAGGGCAAGGGCTACGACGTGGTTACGAGCAACAACGGCTACGACGCGATCGATCTGGCTTCGTCCCAGCCGTTCGACCTGATCATCCTCGACGAAATGATGCCCGGCCTGACGGGTCTCGAGACGCTCCCGCGAATCAAGGAGCTGCGGCCGATGACGCCGGTGATCATGGTTACCAAGAGCGAGGAGGAGAACATCATGGACAAGGCCGTCGGGTCGAAGATCGCCGACTACCTGATCAAACCCGTCAATCCGAATCAGGTGCTGCTGTCGATCAAGAAAAACGTCCACAGCCAGCAGCTCGTCACCGAGCAGACGACGGCCGACTACCGCGTCGAGTTCGGCCGCATCTCCAATGCGCTGCAAATGGCCGAGAACTTCTCCGACTGGTGCAACATCTACCGGCGCATCACCTCGTGGGACATCGAGTTGTCGGAGTCCAGCGACGCTTCGATCAAGGAGGTGATCCAGTTCCAGAAGTCGGAGGCCAACCAGGCCTTCTCGAAATTCGTGCGCCGCAACTATTTCGACTGGATCAACCGCCGCGACGACCTCACGCCCGTCATGTCGCATACGCTCATGCGTTCGCGCATCCTCCCCGTCGCCGACGAAAATTCCAAGACGACGCTGCTGCTGATCGACAATTTCCGCTACGACCAGTGGCGTTCGATCAACCCGCTGCTGCGCGGCTACTACGACGTGGCCGTCGACGACTTCTACTGCGCCATTCTCCCCACGGCGACGCAATACGCCCGCAACGCCATCTTCGCAGGACTGATGCCGCTGGCCATCGACCGTCTGATGCCCGAACGGTGGCTCAACGACAACGAGGAGGGCGGCAAAAACCAGTACGAGGAGGAGTTCCTGCGCCGCCAGTTGCAGAGTAACGGCAAGAACTACCGCTGGACGTTCGACAAACTGGTGCGCCCTGAAGCGGGCCGCAAGCTGGTGGACAACATCCAACGCATCTACGACGCCGATTTCTCGGTGATCGTCTACAACTTCCTCGACATCCTGTCGCACGCGCGCACCGAGACCGACATCATCCGCGAGCTGACCGAGGACGAGGCGTCGTTCCGCTCGCTGACGCGCTCGTGGTTCGAACACTCCGACCTCTTCACGCTGCTCAGACTCCTCTCGAAGCGGGGACACACGGTCATCATCACCTCCGACCACGGCACGATCCGCGTCGACAACCCGATCCGCGTGACGGGCGACCGCGAGACCTCGCCCAACCTGCGCTACAAGACGGGGCGCAACCTCTCCTACAACCCGCGCGAAGTCTACGAAATCACGCGGCCGGAAGACATCCAATTGCCGCGCATCAACCTCTCATCGAGCTATATCTTCGCCTACAACACCGATTTTCTCGTCTATAACAATGACGCCAACCGCTTCATCCGCTACTACAAGAACACGTTCCAGCACGGCGGCATTTCGATGGAGGAGATGATCGTGCCCTATATCGTATTAAAACCCAAACAATAAGCATGAAAACGCTCGCTATCGATTCGCTCGACGACCTTCCCGACGCGGCCGAAGCCGTCATCGACGCACTTGCAGGCCGCACGGTAGTCGCCTTTCGGGGCGAAATGGGCGCCGGCAAGACGACCCTCATCGGCGCGATCCTCGACCGTCTGGGTTCCGCCGACACGGTCACCAGCCCCACCTTCGCGCTGGTCAACCAGTACGACACGGCCGACGGACGCCCCGTCTTCCACTTCGACTTCTACCGCATCGACCGCATCGAGGAGGCCTACGACTTCGGCTACGAAGAGTATTTCTATTCGGGCAACCTCTGTCTGGTGGAGTGGCCCGAAAAAATCGAGGAGCTGCTCCCCGACGACACGATGACGGTTCGCATCCGCGTGGACGGCCCCGAGCAGCGCACGCTGTTCATCGACTGAGGCGGCCCGACGAACCGGCAGGGCGGCGCACTGTCGCAGTGCGCCGCCGTGTCTTCGCCCCGCAGGAGTCAGATGCGCGGTTTCTGCACGAGGCGGATCACCAGCGAAAGCGCATAGATCATCATGCCGTACATCACGGGGATCAACGACACCTTGAACCCGTTCAACAGCAACCCGACCGAAGGCCACTCGCCGACCTCGGCGACGACACCGGCCGCCTGAAACAGCCCCGCAAACTGCCAAAAGCAGCCTGTGACCAACGCCAGCAGGCCGATTTCACGCACCCACGCGGGGGCTTTCCACGCCGCGAAAAAGAGACAGACCAACTCGACGGAGAGCAGCGACATTGCGCCCGGACCGCCTGCAATGAAAAGATCGAACATAACGCACGGATTTTTAAGGTTCAACAATTCGGGGAATCCCCGCTGCAAAGATAGGCCGAACGCCGCACGCAGCCAAACGATCGGGCCGTCGAATCCCCCTCTTGCCGTGCAGAATCCCGTCGTCGCGCTTTTCCGGCGCCGGCGCACGGCGGAATCGGCCGAAAATCGCTACCTTTGCGTTCGCAAACCGACCGTCCGCACATGAAACGACTCTTCCCGCTGTTTTCGGCCCTCGCCGCCGTGCCGTTCGTGGCGCTGCTGCTCGTCAGCCTCGGTTACACCCTCGGCGAAGCGTCGCTGCTGGCCGTCATGTTCCTGCCCGGTCTGTTCGCCTTCCGCCATTTCCTGCCGCAAATCCGATTCGCCGAACGACGGCGCGGGGCCCTGCAACTGTTCTATCTGACGGGAGCCGTCCTCACCTTCGAGTACGTCGCCCTGATGCTGACGAATTTCTACCTGCGCTACAACGCCTCCGTCTGGCGCTACGACATCACGATGCCCGATCTGCTGCAAAACCCGCTCTTCATCCTGCTGCTGCTCGCCGCCTGCACGCTGCCGATGCACTGGATCGAACTCCGCTGCAACACGCAGCCCGCCCGCGACCGCTACGTCGAATTCATCTCCGACCGCCGCCGCGTCCGCCTCGAAACGGAGCGGATCTCCTACCTCGAATCCAACGATTCGGAGGTGTGGATCCACACCTCGACCGGCGAATCCCTACGCACCAAGACCAAGATTTCGCAGTGGGAGCAGCAGCTCGACGACCGCTTCCTGCGCATCCACCGCTCCTATATCGTCAACGCCGACCGCGTCGCAAGGCACACGGCCGGCGCGGTGGTCGTCGACGGACGAACGCTCGAGGTTTCGCGCAAATACCGCGACAGCGTCCGCGCGGCGATCCCCGAAAGCGCGCCGTCCGCCCGCGTCCGGCACATTTCGAACGACAAGCCCTCCTGAGCGGTGCGGAAGTTGGACGATTCCGGAAAAATCGTTATTTTTGCTCCTCCGAAAACAACTACGATCATGCAGGAATATACCTCCCGCCAACAGCAGATCCGCCGCTCGGCGCAGCAGATCTACGACGTCGTCAGCCGATTCGACAACCTCACCCCCGCCCTGGCCGACCGGGTCGAGGAGTGGCAGGCCGACGAAGACACCTGTTCGTTCAAGGCCAAAGGCTTCACCGTGAAGCTGCGCATCGCCGAAAAGGAGGCGCCCAAGACGATCAAGATCGTCGGCGGCGACGGCGGCGTACCGATGGATTTCGCCTTCTGGCTGCAACTCAAAGAGGTGGCACCCTACGACACGCGGATGCGGCTGGTGCTGCACATCGACCTGAACATGATGATGCGCATGATGATCGGCTCGAAGATTCAGGGTGCGATCGACCAGATCGCCGAGGCGCTCGCCAAGTCGTTCAACGCCGCCCCGCAGGTCTGAGCGGACGCCGCCTGCAGGGCGAGCGAGGAAGGCCGGAGGGCCGGCACCGGAGGTGCGAAGGCCCTCACGGACGGACGAGCCCCGCTTTTCGCAAGAAAAGCCGTCCGCCATACCGCCACAGGCGAAACGGAGTCCGCAGGACGACTGGCACCGTCCGGCAAACGTCACGGTCCGCATCGGCCGACGCTGCCGATCCTTTTTTCCGACGGCGGGATTTTGAAATCCCGCCGAAATACGTTATATTTGTAAGAACTATCAACCACCAATACTCGGCTCATGGCACACCACGTTTTTATCAGTTACGCAAGTAAAAACAAACAACTGGCCGATGCACTCTGCCACACGCTGGAACAACACCGCATCTCCTGCTGGATCGCCCCGCGCGACGTCCTGCCCGGAGAGCCCTACGCCCGCGAAATCATCCGCGGCATCCGCGACTGCCAGATCATCGTGCTGATCTATACCAACGACTCCAACGCATCGGAGCACGTGCTCAACGAGATCGACAAGGCGTTCAACTACGGGAAGGTCATCATCCCCTTCATCGCCGACGATACGCGCATGAGCGACGAGTTCGACTACTACCTCAGCCGCAAGCACTGGCTCACGGCCTTTCCCAACCCCGAACAGCACTTCGCCAAATTGGTGGAATCGATCGCCCGGACGCTGAAACTCGACACGACGCCCGTCGTGACACCGCCTCCGACACCCACGCCGCCGCCCGCAGTGCCGCGCCCGACGATTACTCCCGTCGACGTTCCGCGCCCGCTGGCCGGACGCAATCGCACACGCGGCAAACAGAACTACGACAACGGCGACAGCTACGAAGGCGAACTCTTCGACAACAAACGCGACGGGCAGGGCACCTACACATGGAAAGACGGAGACAAATACGTCGGCGATTTCATCGATAACCAGCGCACCGGAAAGGGCACCTTCTACTGGGTCGACGGAGAGCGTTACGAAGGCGAGTTCCTCAACGGAAACCGGCACGGCCGCGGCATCTATTTCTTCAAGAACGGCAACCGCTACGAAGGCGATTTCCGCGAAGGGAAACGCACGGGCCGCGGCACGTTCCAATGGGCCGACGGAGACCGTTACGAAGGCGAGTTCATCGACGGCGACCGCACCGGCAAAGGCTCCTACTACTGGAAGAGCGGCTCCCACTACGACGGCGACTTCATCAAGGGTAGCCGTACGGGCAAGGGCTCCTACTACTGGGCCGACGGAGACCGCTACGTGGGCGATTTCGCCGACGACAAACTCCACGGCCAGGGCGTCTACTACTACAAGGACGGCACCCGCTACGAAGGCACCTTCGCGGAGGACAAGCGCACCGGCCGCGGTACGTTCTACTGGCCCGACGGAGACCGTTACGAGGGCGATTTCATCAACGGCGAACGCACGGGCAAGGGCTCCTACTACTGGGCCGACGGCGATCGCTACGAAGGAGATTTCGTCAAGGGGAAATGCCACGGGACGGGTACCTACTACTACAAGAGCGGAAACCGTTATACCGGCGCTTTCGTCGACGACAAGCGCACCGGCAAAGGTACGTTCTACTGGGCCGACGGCGATCGCTACGAAGGCGACTTCGTCGAGGGGAAATGCCACGGCAAGGGTACCTACCATTGGAATTCGGGCAACTATTACATCGGCGACTGGGTCAACGACGAACGCACCGGCAAGGGCGTTTATTACTGGGTCGACGGCGACCGCTACGAAGGCGACTTCATCAAGGGCTCGCGCACGGGAAAAGGATGTTACTACTGGCCCGACGGCGACCGTTACGAGGGTGACTTCGTCGAGGGAAAGAGTCATGGCAAGGGTACCTACTACTGGGCCAACGGAAACAAATACGTCGGCGACTGGGTCGCCGACAAACGCACCGGCAAGGGTGTCTTCTACTGGACCAGCGGCGACCGCTACGAGGGAGATTTCGTCGAGGGGAAATTCAACGGCGAGGGCATCTACTACTGGGCCGACGGAGACCGTTACGAGGGAGAGTTCTCGGACGGCGATTTCCACGGTTACGGTATTAAATACCATGCCGACGGCACCCGCCAGGCCGGCCGGTGGGAACACGACAATTTCGTGGGATAAACGACCTTATCGAAAAGCGGACGTCCGACGATTCAGACGCCCGCTTTTCCAATCCCTTCTGCCCGCCTACAATTTGGCGAAAACCCGCCGGATAGTCGGAAAAGTCTGCTGCAAATGCAGTTCTACCTCGTCAGGCGTACACCAGCATACGCGGTCGATCCCCTCTTCGGTCTGCGGCCGGAGCGTCGCGTCGGCCGCGGCCGCCATCTCGAACCAACGGGTGCGTTTCATCTCCCACTCCCCGCGCAACTGGTAACAATGGAGCGTGTCGCACAGGTGACGTCGGATCGAAGCCGCGACGCCCGTCTCCTCCCGAACCTCGCGCAGGGCGCACGCCTCGATCGTCTCGCCCCGCTCCCAATGCCCCTTGGGCAGATCCCAACGGCCGTTGCGGTAGATCATCAGCCGCTCGCCGCGGTCGTTGACGACCGCGCCTCCGGCCGCCTCGACGAGCCGGAACGCCGCGGCGAAGGCCGCGAAACAGCGGTCGGGGTCGGGAGTCACGACCGCCACGAAATTGAATGTTTCCAAAAAATTGAGTATCTTCGCCTGCGGAAGCGTCGTGCCGGCTTCGAGCGGAATCTCATGGTAAGGCTCTCCGACGGGACGCGATGAAAAAAGCAGAATCTTATCGGCGAAATAGATCGTTCGGCACATGAAGCATACGATTTGTTCCGGCAAAAGTACGAAGATTTGAACGAAATGAAGAAACCCAACTCGGCAAATATGAAAAAATTTTTCCTGCTTATGGCATGTACGGTTCTGGGACTCGGCTCCTGTACGGAGCGGCCCCGACCTCTCGAAATCGACAACGCGCTCACGGCCGAAGAGATCGCCGCGGGACGTTTCACCCCGGAGGTGATGTGGAAGATGGGAAGGCTCGGAGGGTCGCAGCTTTCGCCCGACGGCAAATGGCTCGTCTACACGGTCACCTATTACAATCTCGGCGAGAACCGCGGCGTGACGGCGCTTTACCTGCGCGACATGGCATCGGGCGAGGTGCGCCAGCTGACCGACCACACGTCGAACAACACGTCGCCGGCATGGTCGGCCGACGGGCGCACGCTCTATTTCCTGTCGGACCGCAGCGGCACGCAGCAGGTATGGCGCATGGCCGCCGCGGGCGGCGAGCCGCAGCAGGTGACTGCCTTCGACGCCGACGTCGAGGGCTTCGGCGTCAACAAGCCCGGCGATGCGATCTGGTACGTGCAGACGGTAGCCGTCCCCGGCGCCGAGAAGTGTTCGGCCGACCTCTATAAGGACATGCCCCGGTCGAAAGCCCACATCTACGACGATCTGATGGCCCGCCACTGGAACTATTGGGACGAGGGGCGCTACCGCCACCTCTTCATCGCCGCCCTCACCGACGGCAAAGCCGCCGAGGGCGTCGACATCGTAGGCGCCGACGCGGCGTGGGACGTACCCACGGCGCCCTACTTCGACACGGCCGAGATCGCATGGAGCAACGCCGGCGACCGGCTGGCCTACACCTGCAAGCCCCTCGCCGGCACCGACTACGCCCTTTCGACCGATTCGGACATCTTCGTCTACGACCGCGCGAGCGGCCGCACGGTCAACATCTGCAAGCCGATGGAGGGCCGCGTCCGCTTCAACGCCATGGTACACCGCAATACGCCCTTCCCCGGCTATGACAAATACCCCGTCTGGTCGCCCGACGACCGCTACATCGCCTTCCGCTCGATGGCCACGCCCGGCTACGAGGCCGACAAGGAGCGCCTGATGCGCTACGACTGCCGCACGGCGGAGATCACCGACCTCACGCCCTCCTTCGACTACCACGCCACCAACGTGGCGTGGGCCGACGACCGCACGCTGTGGTTCATCGCCCCGATGGAGGGAACCTACCAACTCTGCCGCCTCGCGCTGCCGGCCCCCGACGCCACGTGCGGCACCGTCGACCTGCCGAAGGTCGTCACGTCGGGCGACCACGACATCAACGCCTTCACGATGGCCGGCGGACGCATCGTCGCCGAAGTGACGACGATGCGCATGGCCACCGAACAGTTCGAGGTCGACCCCGCCGACGGCAAGCTCACGCAACTCTCGGCCGTCAACAAGGAGATTTACGACCACATCCGCCTGGGAACGGTCGAAAAACGCTGGGTCGAGACCACCGACGGCAAGCGGATGCTGACGTGGGTCGTTCTGCCGCCCGACTTCGATCCGGCGAAGAAATACCCCACGCTGCTCTTCTGCGAGGGCGGCCCGCAGAGCGTCGTCTCGCAGGCGTGGAGCTACCGCTGGAACTTCGCGCTGATGGCCTCGCAGGGCTACGTCGTCGTGGCGCCCAACCGCCGCGGCGTACCCTCGTTCGGGCAGGAGTGGCTCGAACAGATTTCGGGCGACTATTCGGGACAGAACATCCGCGACTACCTCTCGGCCATCGACGACGTGGCGCGCGAACCGTGGTGCGACCGCGACCGGCTGGGCTGCGTGGGCGCCTCCTACGGCGGTTATTCGGTCTATTTCCTGGCCGGCTGCCACCAGAAGCGCTTCAAGGCCTTCATCGCCCACTGCGGCATCTTCAACTTCGAGTCGATGTACGGCCAGACCGAGGAGCTGTTCTTCATCAACCACGACTACGGCGGGGCCTACTGGGAAAAGGATAACCCCACGGCCATGCGTTCCTACGCCAATTCGCCGCACAAGTTCGTCGACCGCTGGGACACGCCCATCCTGATCGTCACGGGCGAATACGACTTCCGCATCCCCTACACGCAGTCGCTCGAAGCCTTCACAGCCGCCCGTCTGCACGGCATACCGGCACGGCTCGTGGCCTTCGAGGACGAGGCGCACCAAGTATTCAAGCCGCAGAACTCGGTGGTCTGGAACCGCGAATTCTTCGGCTGGCTCGACAAATACGTCAAGGAGGCCCGGTAGCCTCTTCCGACGAGCCCCGCATCGGGAGCGCACCCCTCCGGACAGGGATGCGTTCCCGATGTCGTTTTACGATTACTCCGACCTGTTCATGATGAAAAACGGGGTGTTCGTTGAAATTTTTTCCTATATATTATCGAACCGGCTATTTTTGTACACAAATTGAAAGTTGTGTTCAAACCGAAAAACGACGGCCGTCCCGCAGAAGGCCGCATCGAGATAACGAAGATGAAAAAGATCCTCCTGAGCGTTTCCATGTTGCTGGCACTGGCTTTCGCGCCGGTGTCGTGCGACCGCGAGAAGGCCGAATACGGCGACGGACAGCAGCCCGTCGGGACCGCCACGGGCACGTTGTCGCTCGCGGCGATGACCGTCGTCCTCTCCACCGAGACCGAAACGCACGACGCGGTCGTACGCCCCGACGCCGCAGCCGCGACGAGCGCTCCGGCCGCCTCCGGCCGCCTGCAAACGGCCGCCCGTGCGGAAGCCGAGACCACCTATACATGTACCGTTACGGATGCGGCGGGCGCCGCCGTCGCGCAGTTCCTCTACGACCGACGCCCCGAGACGCTCACCCTGCCCGCCGGAGCCTATACGCTGACGGTCGAGTCGGCCGAACCGAAAGCCGCGGTATGGGACGACCCCGTCTACGCCGCCCGTCAGGAGGTGCTGATCGACCGGAACGCGACCGTCGAAGTGGGCGAGGTGCTCTGCACGCCGGCCGCCGTCGGCGTCGCGCTGGTCTTCGACCCCGCATTCGGTGCGCAGTCGACCGCCACGGTCGACTGCGGCGGCGAAGCGCTCGCCTTCACGACCTCCGAGAGCCGCACGGGCTGGTTCGCAGTCGGAACGGCGCGGACGCTGACCCTGACCGTCGAAGGAACCGCGGGCGAGGGAACGCCCGTGTCGTTCACGCGACGCTACACGGACGTACAGGCCGGACAACTCTACCGCTTCACCGTCAAGGGCGAATCGCTCTCGGCGCCCGACATCGAATGGGTCGGCCACGACACCTCCCAGCGCTACGAAGCCAACGACGAACTCGAAGCGCAGATCGTCGTCACCGCCGCGGCCGGCATCCGCGCCTTCACCGTGGAGATCATCTCCGAAGAGGTGCTGACGCCCGAAGTGCTCGACGCCGTGGGGCTCGCGCCGGAGCTCGATCTGGTCTCGCCGGGCGATTACAAGGAACCGCTCGAAGGGCTGGGATTCCCCACCGGAGAGAAGGTCGTCGGCCAGACCTCCGTATCGTTCGACATCTCGCCCTTCATGCCGCTCATTCCGCTGCTGGGTACGGGCGACAGCGATTTCCGTCTGACGGTCACCGACAACGAAAGGCAGACCACCGTCGCCTCGATCATGGTGCACAGCACCAACGGCGAAGCACCCGAACCCGAAGGCCCCGAAGAGGAGTATCCGGGCGGCGATGCCAAACCGCTGGAACCGCCCCACGCCGGACAACCCTATCCGGGCGGCGACGCCAAACCGATTCACAACACACAAAAATAACCACAATCCGATGATTATGAAGCAGAACATTACGAATTTCGGGGGGGGTCGAAGACCTATCTCCGTCCGGAAGTCACCGCAACGGAAGTTGTCGTGGAGACCGGCTTTGCAGCCAGCGAGGCATTCCCCGGCGGAAATGCCAAACCTTTCGACGCGTGGGGCGATCGAGTGTTCGATGCCTACGGCGATCCGATCGAAGAATAATAAAACAGACATCCATATGAAACACGCATTTACCAAGGGATTGTTCGTTGCAGCCACTGCAACGCTCATCGCGGCCTGCTCGACCAACGACGCAGCCGACCAAATGCCGGTAGCACCCGGCAAAATCGAGGTCAGCCTCAAAGCCGCGTTGCCCCAGAGCCGCGCGCAGATCGAGGTCGACGAGTCCAACGGCCGTTTCTCCGGTTCGTGGGAGGCGACCGACGCACTGACGGTCTACGCCAAAGGCAGCCAGACGGGCGAAGAGACCCAGAAATTCACCTACGACGCCTCCTCGAAGGTATTCAAAGGCCAGCTGACCAACGCCACGCAGGACTGGACCTACCAGGCCGTCTACCCTGCCGTCGACGCTACGCCGCTCAACATCCCGTTCGGTGCGGAGCGTACGCAGAAGGGCAACAATTTCAACGGCGCCTACGATCCCCTCGTGTCGGCACCCGTACCCCATGCCGGCGCCGAGCCGGGCAAGACCCCGCAGGGTGAAGCCGTGACCTTCGGTCTGAACCGTCTGACGGCCATTCTGGCGCTCACGTTCGAGACCGACGACGCCACGGTCAAGGCCGAAAAGGTGAAGTCGGTAGCACTGACCGCCGCCGGCAAGACGATCGCCGCCAAGTCGTTCGACATCACGCTCGATGACCAGTCGGGCGCCCTCAACGCCTCCGAGCCGTCGGAGACGATCACGCTGAGCTACGAAGCCGGCAGCGAACCGGCTGCCGCCTCGTTCAAGGCCTATTTCAACGTTCCGGCCGCCACCTACGGCAAGCTGTCGGTGGTCATCACCACCGAAGGCCACACCGCATCGTTCGACCTGACTGACGGCATCGAGCTGCTCGCCGGCGAGCCGGCCTACACGACCAAAGCCGTGAGCGGCTGGACTGCACTCGCTGCCGCTCCGACACTCGAATGGGTTGACAACCCCACCTTCGAGCCGCAGGAGATCAAGGCAGGCATGAGTGTAAAGGTCAATCTGCAAGCAGCAGCCGGTATCGAAGGATTTGTTATCAAGGTCGACTCAAAAGGACTGGCTACCATTCTCGGACAAATGCAAATGCCCGTAGTAGGAACCGTCACCACAATGGATATGATAAATGACCCTAACACGGAAGCGATCAAAAGCATGATTCCGGGATTTCCCGATCCGCTAGCCGGTCATACGGAGGCATTCCAGCTCGACCTTTCTACACTCGTTCCGCTCATTCTGGAATTGCCGGGCATGGGAATTCCCGCAGAAGACATCTACGGCAACCATAAATTTACGCTTATCATGAGCGACGCTCTCGGCCGTTCGATCGAAAAGACATTGGTCTTTTATGTTCCCGCACCCAACCCGACGATTACCTACGCAGCAGGAGCATGGAACGATATGGCAACTTTTACATTGCAAAATATTCCTGCCGATGCGCAAACGGTCAAGGTACAATACAAAACGACCGACGAATCGCAATGGCACAATGCCGAGGTAAATTCCGAACGCACGGCTGCGATCGCACGTCCGGAATTTACATCGCATACATCAGCCGATTGGACGACGCTCGAAGCCGCCAACGTCAAACCGTACAAGCGTAAAGTCGCCGGCACCGGTATTCTCGACGGAAAAACCTATCAGTATAAATTGATTGTCGACTCCTTCGAGTCCGAAGTCGCCGAATTCGATTCTGCCGCTGCCAATCTGACGAATCCCGCAATTCCGACGCTGGATCAAAGTGCACCGACCTTCGATGAGAAAAAGGTAACCTGTTATACCAAAAACAACAACACGGATGCAACTTGGTGGGGTAGCGGAAGCAATACAGCTTTTGGATTCATGGATATTACCCTTTGTTCTTACGATGCCACTTACAAAGGAGCTTACCTAAAATCAAAAAATGATGTTACTCTTGTGAAAATGGCACCCGGTAATCTGTTCTCAGGAAAATTCTACAAAGGGTCGACGGACATGAACGGAACTGTATATTTTGGGCAGCCTTATAAGTGGGCAAAACGCCCTTCGGGAGTAAAAGTCAAATACGATGCAAAAACCGGTCTTGTCGATAACAATTACCATAAAACAGATAAGATAGCAATAGGGAATCCGGATTATGCCCGTATTTTCGTAGCCATCGTCAACTGGGAAAAAACCAGAGATGTAACATCGGGAGTAAACACCCCAACAGGATGCTGGGATCCCGAAACTTCGACCGATCTTTCGGGAGACAATTATGGAGGCGGTCAGATCATAGCCTACGCGTCATTCTGGGTCAGCCAAACAGAACTGAAAGGTTCGTTCAACGAAGTGACCTTGCCTTTCAACTGGTACGCAGAAGACGTGAATCCGGCAAATGCCAATTACAGCCTCGTTATTTCCTGCTCCACCAGCGCATACGGTGACTATTTAGCCGGATACAAGAGCGCCGAAATGTACGTCGGCGACTTCGAGTGGGTATACTAATCCTCTGAAAACGACAACCCTGCAAATTTCCGGGCGGCCCGACGACCGCCCGGAGATTCGTTAGGGTCGGAAACGGCTGCGGGGAGGGCCGCCGAAAAACTCCCGCGATACGCAAAGAACCGATTAACGCACTTCGAAATGCGCAAACTCAAACTTCTGACACTGATTCTGCTGCTGGGGACGGCCGTCGCGGCCGCCGCCCCGCGGCCGGAATCGCCCGTCGACCGAACGGCCGCCGCACCCGATCCTATGGCAGCGGAAACGTCCGACATCGCCGACGCGGTGCAGCCGCTCACCGCCGCAATCCTTCCCGCGACTGACGTCGCTCCGGTATCGGAGGCACCCGACGGGCCGACTGCCACGACGCCGGCCGGCGACCGTGCAGCCGGGCTCACGGCGATCGCGGACGGTGAACAGCCTCAGCCGGCGAAAACCGTCAACCAGCGGCGTGCCGAGCGCGGCATCAGCTCGCGGACCAGCCTCTTCGTCCCCAAGGGACAATGGGTCTTCGGCGGTACGGTCTCCTATTCGACCCACAACAACCGCGACTACGACGTGCTCGTAATCGACGACATCACCTCCGAAGGCTACACCTTCAAGGTCAGTCCGATGATCGGCTACGCGCTGGGCAACAACTCGACGCTCGGCGTGCGCTTCATCTACGGCCGCACGCTGCTCAAACTCGACGGGGCGAACGTCAGCTTCGGCAACGGCGACTCGTCGACAGACCTGAGCGTCGACTATTACTACGCGCTGCGCCACTCCTATTCGTTCGCTGCGGTCTACCGCCGCTACATCCCCTTCGGCGAGTCGAAGCGCTTCGGCATCTTCACCGACATCCAGCTGCTCTTCGGCGGCTCGCAGGGCAAGTTCGCGGCCGATTCGCCGATCAAGGGCACGTTCCAGCGGGGCTTCGACTTCGAACTGGGCCTCTCGCCCGGCCTGATCGCCTTCGCCACGAACAGCATGGCCGTCGAGGTCAACGTCGGCATGATGGGCATCGGGTACAGCCGCGTGCGGCAGGTACACAACCAGGTGACGACCGGCACGCGCCACCAGAGCGCCATGAATTTCAAAGTCAACCTGCTCTCCATCGGGCTGGGCATATCGTTCTACCTCTAAAACCGCACGGCAATGAAGAAATTCCTACTTTTGATGCTCCTCGCGCCGGCGGCACTGTCGGCCGCGGCCGACTCCGGCGCCGACGCCTCGGTCGTCGTGCGCAAAGACTCGGCCTTCGTCGAGAAACACCGTTTCCTGCCCACGGCCAAGCGCATCGACCGCCGCATCGACCGCCGCATCGACCGCAACAAATTCGCCTACAAAGGCGAGGTGGCGCTCGGCATCACGGCCTCCTACGGCACGATTTCGAGCGACGACACCGACATGATGCTCATCCTCGACCACATCAACCTCGACGGGACGATGGCGCAGGTCAACCCCTTCGTGGGCTATTTCTACCGCGACAACAACATGGTCGGACTGCGGCTCGGCTACCGCCATATCGGCATGGGACTGGGCAATCTGGAAGTCGATCTGGGTTCTCAGAACGATCTGGACATTTCGCTCGACAACATGGACTACTCGGGCAACGCCTACTCGTTCGGACTCTTCCACCGCTCCTATACGGGTATCGACCCCAAGGGCAGTTTCGGTCTGTTCGCCGAATTGGAGCTGTCGGGCATGATCGGCCGCTCGGACTTCTCCTATCTGTCGGGCGACACGCCGAAATCGACCCACAGCAAGTCGTTCAAGATGAACATTTCGTTCAATCCCGGCGTGGCGGTCTACATCTTTCCCAACGTCTGCGGAACCCTCTCGTTCGGACTGGGCGGCTTCCAGTATTCGAAGATCGACCAGACCGACCAGGACGGCAAAACCGGCAGCCGCACGGCGTCGAAAATGCGTTTTCGGCTCAACCTTGCCAATATCAACGTGGGTATGACCGTTCATTTGTGGAACAAAAAGAAAGAGTAACCATGAAACGACTCATCCTTTTCGGCGCACTGTGCCTTCCGGCGCTCCTCGCCGGCTGCATCCATAACGACCTGCCCTACCCCGTGGTGACGATCAACATCGAGGCGATCGAGGCCGAAGGGCTCGACGGCGCAGCCCAGATCAACGCTGCGCAGCAGACCGTCATCCTGCCGCTTTTGGAGACCACCGACATCCGCAACGTGCACATCACCTCGGTGACGCTCACCGAAGGCGGGCAGTCGTCGGTCGCCTTCCCCGGCACGTTCGACCTGCGCACGCCGCTCTACACGACGCTGTCGCTCTATCAGGAGTACGGGTGGAGCATCGCGGCCACGCAGACCATCGAACGCTATTTCCGCGTGAAGAAGCAGGTGGGCGCGGCCGAAATCGATCCTGCGAACCGCACGGCGACGGCCTATGTCTCGCGCAGCACCGACCTGCAAAACGTCCCGGTCAAGGAGCTCAAACTCGGCCCGGCCGGAATCACGACCTACTCGCCCGAAATCGAGGGAACGACCTCGTTCGAGACGGTACGGCTGGTCGACGTCACGGCGCACGGCCGCACGGAGCAGTGGCGGCTCCGCGTCGTGCCGACCGACGTCACGGTGCGCATCACGCAGTGCGACGCATGGGCGCGCATCGCATGGCTCGCGGCCGACGGTCTGAGCGACACCGAAATGGGCTTCGTCTACCGCCGCAAGGGCGACACGGAGTGGCTCGCGGTACCCGACGTCGAGATCGAGGGCGGAACCTTCCGCGCGAAACTCGCCGGCCTCGACCCCGAAACGACCTACGAATTGCAAGCCTTCTCCGACACGGACCGCAGCGACGTGCGGGAATTCACCACCGAAGCGGCTCCGCAGCTGCCCAACGCCGGATTCGAGACGTGGAGCACCGACCGCAGCGACATCCTCTACCCCTACGCCGCCGACGCGCCGCTGGCCGAGCAGTTCTGGGGTTCGGGCAATCCCGGTTCGATGACGCTCAAAAAACTCGTCACCACCAACGAAAAAGACCCGCGTCCGGGTTCGGAGGGCCAATACTGCGCACAGCTCAAATCGCAGTACGTCGCCTTCCTCGGCGTCGGCAAGTTCGCCGCCGGAAACCTCTTCTCCGGCCACTACGCCGAAACGAAGGGCACCGACGGCATCGTGAATTTCAGCCAGCCCTTCACCTCGCGCCCCGTGGCGCTGCACGGCTGGGTGAAATACAACCGCGGCAAGATGGACTACATCAAAGGCAGCCCCGTGGGCATGAGCTTCGCCAAGGGCGACCCCGACGAAGGCATCATCTACATGGCGCTGGGGCGCTGGACGGCCGCCGAATACGGCGGAACGGAGCAGTCGCCCGTGCAGGTCTACACCCGCGACACGAAGACCTTCTTCGACCCCGAAGGCAAGGACGTCATCGCCTACGGCGAGGTGGTCTTCACCACCAGCGTCGACGAGTGGCGCGAATTCACCGTCAAACTCGACTACACGGCCACGGACGTCGTACCCACGCATCTGATGATCGTCTGCTCGGCGTCGCGCTACGGCGACTACTTCACCGGCAGTTCCGACAGCGTGATGTGGGTCGACGACTTCGAACTGGTCTACGAATAACGCCCGGAACACGATACGCGAGGGGTCGGCGCTTTCGAAAGCGCCGACCTCTCGCGTATCATTCTTCCTGCGCTACCGCCGCTTCAACTCGGCGCCCAGCATCACGCCGGGATAACGTTCCAGAATCGCGGCGATCTGCTGCAACTTCGGATTCTGCGCATACTGCTGCGACGAAGCGCGCAGCGAACCGAGCGCGGCATTCGCTTCGAAAAGCAGCGTCAGCACGCCGTCGGCATGTTTCGCCCGGCCGGTGAAAGAGACCGGATTGCCGGCGAAGAGGCACTCGACCGTCAGCTCCCCCGTATCTTCGTCGTAGCGGTACACCCCTTCTACCTTATGGGTGTCCAGCACTGCCTTGAAGACACCGCGACGAGAGAAAGAGACCGTCGCCTTGCCCGGTTGCAGCCCCGCCTGCTGGAAATAGGAGGGCAGCTGCCCTTTGAGCGTCGAGGCCGCCAGCGAGGCGAGCATATCGTCGCCCGTGTACTCCATCGCCGGCGCCTGATAGCTCCACGAGCCGAACAGCTCCTTCTCCGGAAGCGGTTCGGGGACAGCGGTCGCCGCGGCGGACTCCGACGAAGTACCGCCCGTCAACGACTGGATGGCGCTCTTGAACATGTCCTGCCACGACTGCGCCGAAACGGGCGTCGCGAAGGCGGCGGCGAAGGCCGCGATCAAAAACAGGCGTCTCATCGTCATTGCTTCGTAAATTCGAATCCCAGATAGAGATCGTCGAACTTGCCGACCAGCGTGCTGACCGTCGCGGCCGTCGTGCTGAACGAAGCGAGTTTCTGCCCCAGCACGTCGACCATTTTCAGCAGCCGCGTAGCGGGAAAGAGGATTTGCAGGTCGGTCCCCGACAAGTAGGTCTTGCCGTTGAGCGTCCCCAGATCGTATTTCGACGACATTTCGAAATGCAGCGCGATATCGTGGCTCTCGCCCGTGAACTCGTAGGTTCCGGTGAACGTCCGGCTGCCGAACGTCGCCGTGAAGCGCTTGTCCGCCGCGAACGAGAACTTGCACGCACCGGCACGGATACCCGCCAGCGCGTAGAGCTTTTCGAGCTGCTCCTCCATTTTGCCCGTCACGGCCGACGCTCCGACGTCGGCCAGCGCGTTGTCGCTTTCCAACTTCACGCCCGGCGCCTCGTACTGCCAGTCGCCGATCATCAGCGTTTCGGTCGCCTTGCCGCCCGTCGCCTTGTCGACGACGTTCGAGGCCGCGCTCTTCAACGCCTCTTTCCAATCCTGCCCGACGGCCGGTACAACGCAGCACGCGGCCAGCAGGCACATCAAAAGTCTCTTCATAAATTCCGATAATTTGTTTCGTTCACTCCTTTTCGAGCCGGTCGATCTCGGCAAGCCATACCGCGGCGCTCGCATCCGACGGCATCCGCCAGTCGCCGCGCGGCGACAACGCCACCGAACCCACCTTCGGCCCGTCGGGCATCGCCGAACGTTTGAACTGCTGCGAGAAAAAGCGGGAGAAAAAAGTCTTCATCCACCGCAGGATCGTCGCCCGGTCGTAACGCCGGCCGAACGCACGTTCGGCCAGAAAAAGTATCTTCGCGGGCGGAAACCCCTGCCGGACGAAGCGGTAGAGGAAGAAGTCGTGCAGCTCGTAGGGACCGACCAGCTCTTCGGTCTTCTGCGCGATACCGCCCTCTGCATCGGCCGGCAGCAGTTCGGGCGAGACGGGCGTGGCGGCCACGTCGCACAACACCTCGCGCACACTCCCTTCGGCGCAGTGCGCAGCATACCACTCGACGATATGGCGCACGAGCGTCTTGGGTACCGAGGCGTTGACGCCGTACATCGACATCTGGTCGCCGTTGTAGGTCGCCCAGCCCAGAGCCAGTTCCGACAGGTCGCCCGTACCGACGACCAGCGCACCTTCGTGGTTGGCCACGTCCATCAAAATCTGCGTCCGTTCGCGCGCCTGCGCATTCTCGTACGTCGTCGAGCGGTCGTCTTCCGGCAGCCCGATGTCGCGGAAATGCTGTTCGCAGGCGGCGCGGATCGGTATTTCGCGCGCCGTGACGCCCAGTCCGCGCATCAACGTCAGGGCATTGCCGTAGGTGCGGCCGGTTGTCCCGAAACCGGGCATCGTGATCCCCACGATCCCCTGCCGGTCGAGTCCCAGCCGGTCGAACGCACGCACCGTCACGAGCAGTGCGAGCGTCGAATCCAGTCCGCCCGAAATGCCGACGACAGCCTTCGTGCTCCGCGTATGCGCCAGCCGGCGCGCCAATCCCGTCGCCTGGATGTTGAGAATCTCCTCGCAACGGCTGTGCCGCCGGTCGTCCTCCGCCGGTACGAAGGGCATCGCCTCGACCGTGCGGTCGAACGGACGGTCGTCGGCCACGGGCATCGTCACTGCGACCGTGGTGCGGCCGCCCGCGCCGCTGTGGCGGAACGTCGTCGTGCGGCAGCGGTCGTTGAGCAGCAGCTGGCAGTCGACATCGGCCACGACGAGCTGCTCGCCGAGCAAGAAACGCTCCGACGCGGCCAGCACCGCACCGTTCTCGGCCACCAGCGCATGGCCGGCGAAGACCAGATCGGTCGACGACTCGCCGAAACCGGCCGAGCAGTAGAGGTAGGCCGCGCGCATGCGCGCCGACTGTTGTACGACCAGCTGCCGCACGTAGTCGCTCTTGCCCACGGTTTCGGGCGACGCCGAGAGGTTGAGAATCACCTCGGCGCCGGCCGCAGCCGCCTCCGCCGACGGCGGGGCCGGCACCCACAGGTCCTCGCAGATCTCCACCGCGCACCGCGCACCGCCGATGTCGAACAGCAGGTCGGGCCCGAACGGCACGCTCTGCCCGCACAACTCGATCTCGACCGTCGGGCGCCCCTGACCCGAAGCGAACCAGCGCGACTCGTAGAACTCGGCGTAGTCGGGAATATGACACTTGGGCACGACACCCAGCACTTCGCCCGCGGCCGCCACAACGGCACAGTTGTAGAGCATGTCGTCCACCGCGACGGGCAGGCCGACCACGAATGCCGTGTTCAGTTCCGCCGTACGCCGCAGCAGCTCCGCAAGGGCCTGTTCGGCAGCAGCCAGCAGCGCCGGTTGCAGGAAGAGATCGCCGCAGGTATAGCCCGTTACCGACAGTTCGGGAAAGAGAACGACCTCGACGCCGCGTCCGGCCGCATCGGCCACCAGCGCGGCGATCCGCTCGCCGTTATAGGCGCAGTCGGCCACCCGCACCGAAGGGATGGCCGCCGCCGTTTTCAGATATCCGTACCGATCCATCGTCAGGCGCTATTTGGCCCACAGCTGCGCCAGGTTCAGGATCACCTGCACGGCCTTGCGCATCGTCGTGAGCGAGCAGTACTCGAACTTGCCGTGGAAATTCATGCCGCCCGTGAAGAGATTGGGGCACGGCAGTCCCATGAACGAGAGCCGCGCACCGTCCGTACCGCCGCGGATCGGACGCACGAGCGGTTCGACGCCCGCCATCCGCATCGCCTCCATCGCCTTGTCGATGAGCTGCGGATGCGGCTCGACCATTTTGCGCATGTTGAAATACTGGTCTTTCAGCGTGAGCGTCAACACCTCGTCGCCGTATTTCTTCTTCAACAGGTCGACCGCGCTCCACAGATAACTCTTCTTCTGTTCGAACTTCGCGGTGTCGTGGTCGCGGATGATATAACTGATCTCGGCGCGCTCGACCGTCCCGTCGAAGCCCACGCAGTGGCAGAACCCCTCGTACCCTTCGGTATGTTCGGGACGCTCTGCGGCGGGCAGCATGGCGTTCAGCTCGCAGGCCACCTCGATGGCGTTGATCATCTTGTTCTTGGCATAACCCGGGTGGACGTTGCGGCCCTGCACGGCGATCTTGGCGCTGGCGGCGTTGAAGTTCTCGTACTCCAATTCGCCCTCCATGCCGCCGTCGACCGTATAGGCGAAATCGGCGCCGAAAGCCGCGACGTCGAAGTAGTCGACGCCCCGTCCCACCTCCTCGTCGGGGGTGAAGCCGATGCGGATCTTGCCGTGCGCGATCTCGGGGTGCGCCAGCAGATACTCGGCGGCGGTCATGATCTCGGCCACGCCCGCCTTGTCGTCGGCGCCCAGCAGCGTCGTACCGTCGGTGTGGATGAGCGTATGCCCCTTGAAGAACGCCAGTTCGGGGAAATCGGCCACGCGCATCGTCAACTGACCGTTAAGCACGATGTCGCCGCCGTCGTACTCCTCGATCGTGCGGGGACGGACGTCCTTGCCGCTCATGTCGGGCGAGGTGTCGACGTGCGCGATAAAACCGACGACGGGCGCCGACTCGCAGCCCGGCGCGGCGGGCACGGTGCCCATCACGTAGCCGTGCGCATCCATCGTCACTTCCGTCATTCCCAACGCCTTCATTTCGTCGGCCAGCTCGCGCAGCAGCACCAGCTGCTTGTCGGTCGAGGGGAAGGTCCGGCTCTGCTCCGACGACTGCGTGTCGTAGGAGACGTATTTCAGAAATCGATCTTTGAGTTCCATATCTTATTCGTTACAAATGAATTACTTCTGTTCGGGCTTCGCACGCATCGTGTGCCAGGCCATATAGCCGATCAGAGCCGCATACATCGCAAGCCCCAACCATTCGGCGCCGTTCGACGACGCCCACTGCCCGAAGTACCAGTCGGCGCCCGCGAATTTCAGCACGGCTGAAACGACACCCATCAGCGCACCGCCGGCGATGAAGCCCGACGCAATGAGTGTACCGCGGTCGAGCCGCGCCTTGTTCACGGCGTCATCCTTCGAGCGGGTCGAGACGTACCACGCCACCAGACCGCCCACCACCAGCGGGGCGTTCAGCTCCATGGGGATGAACATCCCCAGCGAGAAGGCCAGCGCCGGCACACCGATCGAGGTGAGCACCAGCGCCAGCACGGCGCCGATGAAATAGAGCACCCACGGCGTCGTGCCGCCCTCCATCAAGGGCTGGATCACGGCCGCCATCGCATTGGCCTGCGGCGCCACGAGCGCACCCTCGCCCACGAAACCGTAGGTGCGGTTGAGCACGATCATCACGCCCGCCACCGTCGCCGCCGAAACGGCCGTGCCGAGGAATTTCCACGCCTCCTGCTTGGCCGGCGTCGTACCGATCCAGTAGCCGATCTTCAAATCGGTGATGAAGCCTCCGGCCATCGAAAGGGCCGTACAGACCACGCCGCCGATGACCAGCGCGGCCGTCATGCCGCTCTTGCCGCTCAGTCCGATCGAGACGAGCACCAGCGACGAAAGGATCAGCGTCATGAGCGTCATGCCCGACACGGGATTCGTCCCCACGATGGCGATGGCGTTGGCCGCCACGGTCGTAAAAAGGAAAGCGATCACGAAGACGATCGCGAGCGCCACGAGCGTCTGCGCCCAGTTGCCCAGCACGCCGAACTGGAAGAAGACCAGCAGCGCCGCCAGCGTGGCGATCACGACCGTGAGGATCAGCCGCATCGTCAGGTCGCGCTGCGTACGCACGGTCGTCTGCTCGGCGGTCTTCTTACCGCCCAGCTCCTTCACGGCCAGCCCCAACGCCTGACGGATGATCCCCGCCTGCCGCACGATGCCGACGAGCCCGGCCATCGCGATGCCGCCGATGCCGATCGGCCGGCCGAAATCCTTGAACAGTTGTTCGGGCGACACGCTCGCCGCATCGGGGATCACCGATCCCACCAACGGCACGACGAGAAACCACACCAGGCACGAACCCGCGGTGATGATCGTGGCGTATTTCAGGCCGATGATGTAGCCCAAGCCCAACACCGCCGCGCCGGTATTGAGACCGAAGACCACCTTGAACTTGTCGGCGCACATCGCGCCGAAATCGCAGATGCGCGTCGAAACGGATTCCGTCCATGCCCCGAAAGTCGACACCACGAAATCGTACAGTCCGCCCACGGCACCGGCCACGGCGAGCAGCTTGGCCTGCGCGCCGCCCTTCTCGCCCGACACGAGCACCTCGGTGGTGGCCGTCGCTTCGGGGAAGGGATACTTGCCGTGCATCTCCTTGACGAAATAGCTGCGGAACGGGATCAACAGCACGATGCCCAGCAGACCGCCGAACAACGACGAAAGGAAGATCTGGTAAAACGCCGCGTCCAGCCCCAGGATGTAGAGCGCCGGCAGCGTGAAGATCGCCCCGGCGACGATCACGCCCGACGAAGCGCCGATCGACTGGATGATGACGTTCTGGCCCAGCATGTTGCGCTTGCCGAGCACACTGCCCATGCCCACGGCGATAATGGCGATCGGGATCGCCGCCTCGAACACCTGTCCGATTTTGAGCCCCAGATAGGCCGCCGCAGCCGAAAAGACGATGGCCATGACGATGCCCATCCCGACCGAATAGGGCGTCACTTCGGCGGGAGCGGCCGACGCCGGCAGCATCGGCGTGTACTCCTCGCCCGGCGCCAGCTCGCGGTAGGCGTTCTCCGGCAACGAGGTCAATTGTTTTTCCTGTTCCATTCTCGTTTTTTAAGTTTGAATTCGCGTCTGATTGACAAAGTTAGGAATTTTTTCGAAAAATCGATCTTCCGCCCGCCGAATTCGGCCGATCCGAAAGGAACGGCATGATGAAACGCGGACACCCGACGACCGTCGGGCATCCGCATACTATCCGCGCTTCCTCCTGCCGGACACAGGACAAGCATCATCCAAAGCACTGACCGATCACAGCCACTCGATCAATCGTTCCAGTCCGATCCCGTGCGACCCTTTCAGCAGCACGAACTTGCCCGCAAACGGCGACGCCTGCAACGCGGCGGCCGCTTCGTCGCACGTGGCGAACAGACGCACCCGTTCGTCGCCGCACCCCATCGCACGCCACGCGGCGGAGAACTCCGTCCCCACCAGCCACAACTGCTCCACGTCGCCCGCAAGCGCCTGTTCGACCGCCGCACGATGCTCCGCCGCACTCCACGCCCCCAGTTCGAGCATATCGCCCAACACGGCGACCTTGCCGCCGGCCGACTCCTCGCCGAGGAAATTGGCCAGCGACGCCTGCATACTCGACGGATTGGCGTTGTAACAATCGACGACGAGCGTATTGCGGGCCGTCGACCGCCGCTGCGAGCGGTTGTTGTCGGGCCGGTATGCGGCCACGGCGTCGCGGATACGCTCCTCGTCCACGCCGAAATAACGGCCTACGGCCATCGCCGCCGCTACGTTCAGGCGGTTGAACTCCCCTTCGAGCCGGTGCTCGACGCCGTCGGCGATCGCCGGATCGTAGAATTCCACCGCCAGATTTCCCCGTTCGGCGGCCATTTTCACCAGCGTCCCGTCGTCGCGCCGCACGAAGGCACGGCCGCCGTTGGCAGCCAGATAGTCGTACAGCTCGCCCTTGCCGCGCCGCACACCTTCGACACCCCCGAATCCTTCGAGGTGCGCCCGCCCGACGTTGGTAATCAGGCCGAAATTGGGCTCGGCGATCGCACAGAGCAGGGCGATTTCGCCGCAGGCGCTCGCCCCCATTTCCACCACGCCCAACTCCGTGTCGCGCGTCATCGCCAGCAGCGTAAGGGGTACGCCGATATGGTTGTTGAGATTGCCCTGCGTGGCGTAGACCGCGTATTTTTCGGCCAGCACGCGGCTCACCAGCTCCTTGGTCGTGGTCTTGCCGTTGCTGCCGACGATCGCCAGCAGCGGAATGCCGAGCCTGCGACGATGCTCGCACGCCAGCGCCTGCAAGGCCGCCAGCGCGTCGTCTACCGTCACGATCCGTCCGGCATAAGCTTCTCCGGCCGACGCCGCGACCGCCGGATCGTCGACGACGGCGCAGGCCGCACCGGCATCGAGCGCCGCCAGGGCGAAGCGGTTGCCGTCGAAACGGTCGCCCCTGAGGGCGAAGAAGATCGTCCCTTCACCTGCCCGCCGCGAGTCGGTCGCGACGGCGGGGTATCGCTCGAACAACGCATAGAGACGCTGCGTTCCGAGCCGTTCGTTTTCGTTCAATTGTCAATCGTTATTCATCGATTATCAGATATACTCCTCGCCCTTGTTGAACTTCACCTCGTCGATATACTTCTTGATGTTCTGCTCCTCGCCGCGCGGGCAGATCATCAGCACGTCCTCCGTATCGACGACGATGTACTCCTTCAACCCGCTCACGACGGCCACCTTACCTTCGGGCAGCGAGATGATGCAGTTGCGCGTATCGTAGGCGTAACAACCCTCCGCAGGCTTGGCGTTGGCGTAACGGTCCTTGCGCGAGAGCTGGTAGAGCGAACCCCACGTCCCCACGTCGCTCCAACCCACGTCGGCGTTGGAGCGCACGTAGACGTTGCCGGCCTTCTCCATGACGCCGTAATCGATCGAAATGGGATGGCTGCACGAAAAGACCCGTTCGACGGCCTCGTCCTCCTGCGGCGTACCGAACGCCGCCTCGACCGACGAGAACAGCGCATGATGTTCGGGCAGGTATTGGGCGAAGGCCCGCACGATATCGCGGACCTTCCAGACGAAAATACCCGAATTCCAGAAGAATTCGCCGCACTGCACGAAGGTCTGGGCCAGTTCCAGATTGGGCTTTTCCGTAAAACTCTTCACCGGACAAATGGTCTCGTCGGCCGAGGCCTGTATATAACCGTAACCCGTTTCGGGGCGTGTGGGACGGATGCCGACGGTCATCAACGCATCGTGGCCCGTCACGAAATCGAGGCACTCGCCGATGATCGAGCGGAATCCCTCCTCGTCGACCACCCAGTGATCGGCCGGCGTGACGATCATCTGCGCTTCGGGATCGTGTTTCCGCAACCAGTAGGCGGCGTAGGCGATGGCCGGCGCGGTATTGCGGCCGATCGGCTCGCAGAGAATCTGTTCTTCGCGGATCTCGGGAAGGATATTGCGGATCAGTTCCTTGTAACGTCGGTTGGTCACCACGATGAAATTTTCGTCGGGCACCAGCGGCGCGAAGCGTTCGAACGTATGACGCAGGAATGACTTGCCCGTCCCCATGATGTCGAGGAACTGCTTGGGCTTGTTCTGCCGGCTCAGCGGCCAGAAGCGGGTTCCCACGCCTCCCGCCATGATGATACAGTAGCGATTCATATCGTATCTCGTTTGATTGTTCCTGAAATAATATACAAAGATACGAAAAGTCGAGGGCAGAAGCAAACATTCATGTTTGATTATGCCGAGACGGAGTATCTTCGGCGAAGTCAAAGATACGAATAAGCGAGAGCAATGTCAAATTTATTCGAACATTGCCGAACGGAAATATCTTCGGCAAGCCAAAGATACGAAAAGCCGGAAGCAATGCAAATTAATTTGCTTTTTGCCGAGGCGAAATATTCTCGGTACAGCCAAAGTGCGATTTCCCTTTGTCAGTCCGCGGCCGGCGGAGGATGTGCCGGACGCCGCAGGTGGAGCGATGCCGCCCTCTGCATGGGCGGCTGCGGGCTTCCGCTCTTCGGCTGCGGCCGAAGAGCGAATCTTTCGAAACTGTATTTTAGCAGGCCTCCGGCCTGCGGGATCGCACTGCAAAAACAACCTAATTCTCACTTCGGGAAGCATCCCGCACCTCCGATTGGGTGTCTCCTGCAAGGAGCGGATTTACCACCTTTTGTCACCGAAAGGTGGCGCCAAAAGTGTCCGCAGAGCACCTCCGTCGGGATCGGACGGAGGTGCTCACTGAGCGGGCACAAAAGACTGCGCTGTTGCGGCGCAAAAGATTGCACCGCTTCGACTGTGGCGGCTCGGCAAAGTCCGCAAGAGGCCTCTGCACTCGCCTACTGCCCGTCGTTTTGCACGCCCGCTCCGGGCGCTCGAACCGCCGTCCGATCTGTTTCCGCCTCCGGTGCAATGTGGAATTTGCGGTGCACTGCGCGCAACGATGATTATTTGCTGATCTCCTATTTTAGCAGGTCTCTGGCCTGCCGGATCGCACTGCGAAAAGAGCGGAAAGATTCCTACGCTCCACTGCATTCCGTCCGGAACGACAAATCCTGTCATCCTCAGGAGGAAGTCCAAACCAATTCCGACACAGGCATCGCCCAGCAAACAGCGGAGAAAAAGGCCGTGTCCGATCGGTTTTCGGCACATTTGCCCGAAAACCGAAAAATAATTCGTAACTTTGCCGGTCAATCTATCAATTGTCGGGCACGAATATGAAGATCAAGCTCTTTACCATTCCCAACCTGCTCACGCTCTCGAATCTGCTCTGCGGGATGATAGCGACGGTGGCGATACTCACCGACGGCGACCTGCATCTGGCCTTCTGGCTGCTGGTGCTGGCGGCCGTCTTCGATTTTTTCGACGGCTTCACGGCACGGCTGCTCCACCAGTCCTCGCCGATCGGGTTGCAGCTCGATTCGCTGGCCGACATGGTTTCGTCGGGCGTCGCACCGACGGCCGTCATGCTCACGCTGGCATGGCAGGCCGGCAGTTCGTGGTGGGCGGCCGATACGGGAGGCCCTTGGAGCTGGATCGTACTGCTGCTGGCCGTCGGGACGGCGCTGCGGCTGGCGAAATTCAACATCGACGACACGCAGCGCACCGAGTTCTGCGGACTGCCTTCGCCCGCGGCGGGCCTCTTCTGCGCCTCGCTGGGTCTGCTCCACGCCGAAGGGATGCTCTCGCTGCCCTATGAAGCCGTACTGCTCGCCGCGGCGGCGACGGCTTGGCTCATGATCAGCCCGATCCGCATGTTCGCACTCAAATTCCACGGCTTCGGCTGGACGGGCAACCGGCTGCGCTATCTCTTTCTGGGGGCGTGCGTCGTACTTATTCTTACGCTCGGCGCATACGCAATTCCCGCGATTTTCGTTCTCTATGTCGTAGTCTCGCTCGTCCGGTGGCTCCTGCAAGGGCGCAGGGCGGCCGAAGCCTAAGAAAGAAAACGCATGTCGAAACGGCTCGGAACATATCTGCTCCCGGCAGTGCTGCTCTTGGCGGCGCTGCTGCCGGGGCGTGTCTGTGCCCAGCTCGACGCCCGTTCACTCATGCGAGCCCAGCAACGCGGCGAAAACACCAACCTCTACGGAGTACCGAACCCCGCGCCCGAAGACGAGGAGGGGCAGGCGCAGCAGCCCGTCGACTCGACCAAGGAGAAGCGCATCAAAAAACCGCTCGAATCCTACTTTTTCAGCGACTCGATCCGGGCGCTGCCCAACTTCAAATGGAACGTCTCCCAGGACTACAACCGCGTGCGGATCGAACCGCTCGACACCACGCTCACGGCGTGGCGAATCGACTACCCCTTCTACCGCAACGGCGTGGGTGATGCGCCGATCGGCGCGCTCGGCCAGGGATCGGTTCCGCTCAACTATTTCGAGCGGCCCCAGTGGCAGGATTTCAGTTTCGCCTCCCCGTTCCACTCCTATATTTACGACATGCGGAACGCGCCGTTCTACAACGGCAAACGTCCCTTCCTGCAAATGACCTACATCGAATCGGGACAGAAACGCTACCGCGAGACCAATTTCGAGATCCGCCACGCACAGAACATCTCTCCATCGACCAGTTTCAGCATCGACTACAAGTCGCGCGGCACGCGGGGACTCTACGAATGGTCGCGTACCAAGAATCAGAACATCGCCGTGACGGTCGCCCACACGGGCAAGCGCTACTCCGTACATGCCGGTTACGTCAACAACCACATCGAGACGCAGGAGAACGGCGGCGTGGTGGGCGAATGGGCGATCCGCGACACAGTCTTCGAGATGCCGTCGGGCGTACCGATGCGGCTGACGAACGCCAAGGCCGAAAACATCTACCGCAACCACGCCTTCTTCCTCACGCAGTCCTACGCCATTCCGCTGCAACGCGTCACCGAAAACGATTTTTCGCTGGCCGACCTCTCGGCCGTATTCATCGGCCACTCGATCGAGTACGACATTTGGAGCAAGACCTACACCGACATCTTCGGCACCTACACCGACGAACGCGGGTCGAAAGACGAGAACGGCAACTTCGTCGCCACCGAGGGCCACGAGTATTACGACAACTGGTTCATCCACCCCGACGCCTCGCGCGACACGCTCTGCGAACGGAGGCTTTCGAACCGCCTGTTCGTACAGGCGCAGCCGTGGGACCGCAACGGCGTGATCGGCACCATCGACGGCGGCGTGGGGTTCGACATACACACCTACTCGCAGTTCGCGCTCGGCGACTACATCACCGGCAAATACCGCCGCACGCGAAAGACCAGCTATTTCGCCTACGGGTCGATCGCCGGCAAAATCAAGAAATACGTCGACTGGGACGCCAACATGAAGGTCTACCCGTCGGGGTACAGAGGCGGAGACATGTCGCTGGGCGCACACCTCGCGCTCAAAGGCTATCTCCGCGGTCACGCCCTGATTCTCGAAGGACGTTTCTCGAACGAGAAGCGTTCGCCGGGTTACTGGCAGGAGAATCTCTTCTCGAACCACTACGTGTGGTCCAACTCCTTGGCCAAGGAGAATGAAACCCGTATCGAGGCTTCGTTCCGCGTGCCGGACTACGCGCTGGAACTCGCCGCATGGCAGGGTGTCGTAAAGAACAAGATCTATTACGGCCCCGTCGGTCCCGGCGACTCCAACGTAGGCGTCCTGCAACACGACGGCAACGTCAGCCTGACGAGTTTGTATGCCCGCAAGGATTTCCGCATCGGCGGACTCCATCTGGACAACAGGGTATTGTTGCAGTGGAGTACAAATCAGGAGGTCATACCCGTTCCGCTCGTGAGCGCCTTCCTCTCGTACTATTACGAGTTCTGGGTGGTGCGCGACGTGTTGAGGCTGCAAATCGGTCTCGACGGCCGCTACAACACGAAGTATTACGCCCCGGGCTACAATCCGGCCCTGTCGGCGTTCTACAACCAGCGCGAAACCGAGGTGGGAAACTATCCCTACACCGACGTTTTCGTCATGGGCAAGTGGAAACGAATGCGCATCTTTCTGAAATATCAGCATGTCAACAGGGGGCTGTTCGGCAACGGCGACTACTTTTCCGTGGCCCGCTACCCGCTCAACCCCGGCATGTTCAAGATGGGTATTTCGTGGGGATTCTACGACTGATCGATCGGTGTACTGTACGGCACGCAGAGAGCTGCCCGCAACGTAAAACTTTATGTTAAAAAAGACATTTTTAACGTTCGTGTTCTTAACATTGCTGACTACCTTCTACGGTCTGAACGCCAATTTCGGCCCCTACGGCAACCGCACGGCAGGCAGCTTCATCGGCAGCGCCGAAAGGACGGAGATCGCCCACACCATCTCGGTTTACGACGAACTGATCCGTTCGGTCAGCGAAGAGGAGGGTTACGACTGGCGTCTGATGAGCGCCATCGCCTACCACGAATCGCGTTTCTCGCCCGACATCGTTTCGAAACGGGGCGCCGCCGGACTGATGCAGATCATGCCCGCCGTGGCGCGCCAGTTCAACGTGACGGGCGACCGGCTCCTCGATCCGGAGACCAACGTCCGGCTGGCGGCACAGGTGCTCTCGAAGATCGACGCCGGACTGCGTTTCGCGCCCGGCACGCCGGACGACGACCGGATGAGCATCATCCTGGCCGCATACAACGGCGGCATCGGCCACGTCAACGACGCACGCCGGCTGGCGCGCAGCCACGGCGAGAATCCCGATTCATGGGAGACCGTGGCCCGCTATCTGGCGCTCAAAGCGCTGCCCGAATACTACGAGCAGCAGGAGGTACGCTGCGGCCGGTTCACCGGCGGCAGCCAGACGAGGGCCTACGTCCGCGACGTTCTGAAACGCTACGACCGTTACTGCCGTATCGCAGCACGTTGAGAACCCGATCCCGATTCCGGAATAGAAAACAGCGAGGCAGTTTACCTCGCTGTTTTTTTATCGAACTGCCGCCAGCCGAAATTCAGTACGCGCCGTGCGGAAATCAACGGCCACCTTCGCTGCTTCGGGATCGCACCCAAAGCGGCAAAAGATCGAGCGACGGAACGAGCGGAAGAGAATCCTTTCGCCGCACACCTACAACAGCAGCACGGCGAGCGTCGCGACGATGAACCCGCCGACATAACCCGCGGCGACCTGGCGGATCGTGTGGCATCCCAGCCACAGACGTGCCGAGGCGAGCGCACCCGCCGCCAGCACGGCCACGGCCAGCGCACCGGTCAGGTTCCCTGCGTTGCCGAAGGTCAGCAACACGAGCAATGCCGCGGCGGCTCCCTGCGCAGCCAGATGAAGACTTATTTTCCAGTAGAAGGTCACCGCCAGACAGAACAGTTCGCAACAGGCGCCCGCCAGCATGAATTTGCGCACGATCATCGCCGAAGGAATCCGCGCCACCGTAGCGGCGCAGAGCAGGTAGCAGACGATACCGATCGCCAGCGGCAAAATCCGCTCGCGCCGGTCGTCGATCGCAAGCGACGAAATACGCCCCACCGAGCGGAGCAGCCCCACCGAGAGCAACGGAATGACGGCCGTGTAGAGCACGGTCACCCACAGCAGGTAGAACTTGACCGACGCGGGGAAATAGGAGAGCTGGGTCGGTCCCGCCACCAGCAGCAAGATGACGTAGAGCGGCATCACCAGCGGATGCAGCACCACCGACACCGCTCTGGACAGGCGCGTGGGCAGGCTGCGGTCGCTACGGCGCAGTGCGGAAGAGGGATCGTCAATTCGGGATTCGTCCATCAGATCTGTTTTCGCAGACGCGCCACCGGAATGCCCAGCATTTCGCGGTATTTGGCCACCGTGCGGCGCGCGATGCAGTAACCTTTGTCGTTGAGTATATCCATCAGTGTCTCGTCCGTCAGCGGACGGCGCTTGTCTTCGTCGTCGATGCAGCTACGCAGGATGTTCTTGATCTCGTAACTCGAAACCTCCCCGCCCGATGCGGTCTGCATCGCCTCCGAAAAGAGCGATTTCAGGAGGACGATCCCGAACTGCGTCTGCACGTACTTGCTGTTCACCACGCGCGAAATGGTCGAAACGTCCAGTCCCGTGCGGTCGGCGATATCCTTGAGGATCATCGGGCGGAGCTTCGACTGGTCGCCCGTCTTGAAATACTCCTGCTGGAAATCCAGTATCTCCTGCATGGTGCGCATCAGCGTGTCGCGCCGCTGCTTGATCGCCGAGATGAACCACTTGGCCGAATCGATCTTGTTCTTGACGAACTGCACCGCCTCGCGGTTCTTCTCCTGCACGCGGCCGTCGGACGACACCATGTCGCGCATCATCTCCACGTAACGGCGGTTGATCCGCACGTCGGGAACATTGTAGGAGTTGAGCGACAGTTCGAAACGGCCGTCGTGATAGTCCAGGATGAAATCGGGCACCACGTAGGGCGCGGCGTCCGACCCGCCGTCGGAGTAGCCGTTGGCGGGCTTGGGCGAGAGGTGGCGGATCTCGGCGATGGCGTCGCGGAACTCGTCCTCGGTGACCTGCAACCGCGAGATCAGCTTCTCGTAGTGTTTTTTTGCGAATTCGTCGAAATAGGAGGTCAGTATCTTGCGCGCCAGTCGCCGCGAACGGGTCGTCATAGGCAGTTGCGAGAGTTGCAGCAGCAGACATTCGCGCAGGTTGCGCGCACCGATACCCGCGGGTTCGAGGTCGTGGATGACCTTCAAGATCGCTTCCAGCCGTTCGGGCGAGACCTCTTCGCCCAGCGTAAAGGCGATGTCGTCGGCCACCGATTCCAGATCGCGGCGCAGATAGCCGTCTTCGTCGATGCTTCCCACCAGATAGACCGCCAGCCGCATCTCCTCTTCCGAGAGGTTGCGGTAGCCGAGCTGTTCGATCAGGTACTCCTGCAACGAACGACCGCCCGACAGGGGAATCTGACGGGGCTTGTCGTCTTTCGAATAGTTGTTGGCCCGCATCTTGTAGGCCGGCGTGTCGTCTTCGCGCAGGTATTCGTCGACCGATATTTGCTGGGGTTCCTCCTCCTCGTTCTGCTGTTCGGCCTCTTCGAGCACGATGTTCTCCTCGATCTCCTGCTTGATGCGCTGTTCGAGCTGCACGGTAGGCAGTTCGAGCAATTTAATCATTTGGATCTGCTGCGGGGAGAGCTTCTGCTGAAGCGTCATCACCTGTTTCTGATGAATAGCCATGGGTCGATAAAATTAAAATCAATGCACACGAGGAAGGGAGCCGCCGCACACCCTCCGCACACCCCGTATGCCCGATTTTCGGTCGGCGGGCCGCTGCGCCTAAAATTCGGCGTGCTGCGGAGTGCGGGGGAAAGGTATCACGTCACGGATATTGCCCATGCCCGTAACGAAGAGGAGCAGACGCTCGAAGCCGAGTCCGAAACCGGAGTGGGGAGCCGATCCCCAGCGGCGGGTGTCGAGGTACCACCACAACTCGCGTTCGTTCATGTTCAACTCCTTGATACGGGCACAAAGCTTGCCATAATCGGCTTCGCGTTCCGATCCGCCGATGATTTCGCCGATTTTGGGGAATAATACGTCCATTGCGCGTACCGTCCGCCCGTCGTCGTTCTGCTTCATGTAGAAGGCCTTGATCTCCTTGGGGTAGTTGACGAGGATCACCGGACGCTTGAAGTGCTCCTCCACCAGGTAGCGCTCGTGCTCCGATTGCAGGTCGCATCCCCAGTCGCACGGGAACTCGAACTTGCGGCCCGAAGCTTTCAGAATCTCGATGCCCTCGGTGTAGTCGAGCCGCTTGAAATCGTTGTGCAGCACGAATTCCAGCCGTTCGATCAGCTCCTTGTCCCACATCTTGCACATGAATTCCAGATCCTCGCGGCAGTTCTCCAACGCATAGCCGATCAGGTATTTGAGGAACTCCTCGGCCAGCTCCATGTTGTCCTCCAACTCGTAGAAGGCCATCTCCGGCTCGATCATCCAGAACTCCGAGAGGTGGCGCGGCGTGTTGGAATTCTCGGCACGGAACGTGGGGCCGAAGGTGTAGATGCGCCCCAGCGACAACGCGCCCAGCTCGCCTTCGAGCTGTCCCGATACGGTCAGGTTGCAGGGTTTGCCGAAAAAATCCTGCGAATAGTCGATCCGCCCATCCTCGGTGCGGGGCGGATTGTTCAGATCGAGCGTCGTCACCTGGAACATGGCGCCCGCACCCTCGCAGTCGGAGGCCGTGATGAGCGGCGAGTTCCAGTAGTAGAAGCCGCGGTCGTTGAAGAACTTGTGGATGGCGAAGGCCATGGCGTGACGGATGCGCAGCACCGCGCCGAACGTATTGGTACGCGGACGCAGGTAGGCGATGTCGCGCAGGAATTCGAGCGAATGGCCCTTTTTCTGCAACGGATAGGTCGCAGGGTCGGCCGTGCCGTAAATCTCGATCGAAGAGGCCTGCACCTCGACGCCCTGGCCCTCGCCGGGCGACTTCACGAGCCGGCCGTCGACACGGATGCAGGCGCCCGTGGCGATCTGACGCATCGTCTCGTCGGCGAACTTCGCCAGCTCGACGACCACCTGAATGCTCGCCACGCACGAACCGTCGTTCAGGGCGATGAAGGCGACGTTCTTGTTGCCGCGCTTGGTACGCACCCACCCCTTGACGGTCACATCGCAATCGACCGCATCCGACTTGATCAATTCTACGATTCGTAGTGTTTTCATAACGTTCTATCTATTTTAGCATTTTGCAGAATTCCGGCGCAGACGACCGCACGGGCGGAAACGGAACGGCCCCGATTCCGCGGTCGATCCGCATCGTCTTCTCCCCGAGTTACAAAAGTACAAAAAAAACGCATACAATCGATCGTATCCGACGACGATTTATTACGACTCCGCACTGCCGCCGACACTTCATCCGCTATTTTCGCAATGCGACCGGACCGGCCTGCCGGCCTGCCAAAACCCGCAACTCCCGCTGCGACACTGCGGCGCCACGGCGCCGTGCGGGCCGAGCCTTCGCCTGCGGAGCCCCGCAGTACGCGTCCTTCGCAGATTTCGCTTGCAAATACGAAAACCGCCGATCCTTACGACGAAAGCCTTTGCAGACTGTGCCCTTAGGACGATAAATCAGAATTTTCAATTGCAAGGCATCACTTTTGCGCTCGGCAAAAAGCAAATAAATTTGCATTGCCCTCGTTTATTCGTATCTTTGACTTCGTCTTAGATACTTCGCCTCAGCCATGCAAATAAAATAAATTTGCATGGCGCTCGGCTTAATCGTATCTTTGTCCTCGACCTCCGGCATGAAGAGGCGGCGGGCACTGCGGTACGATCGGATTCGTTCCGTTCCCGCCGGCCTGCGACATTGCGGCCGGTAATTTAAGAATATCGAGATGAAACGATTCATTACACTCTGGGCGGCTCTTTTCGCCCTTGCGGGCGCGGGAGCGCAAACCGCCGAGGTATTCCGTTCGGAATTCGTCCCCTTCGACACGCGCGACGACGCCGCGCTGCTGCGTCGGGGCAACATCGCCCATTACGAAACGTTCTCCCCGCAGATCGTCGTGCAGCAGGCCGACACCACCACGGTGGGACAGGTCGTCGAAGTACCGCTGCTGCTGACCGACCGCGACATCTACCTCCATTTGGAGAACGTCGGCTCGGCTTACACGCTCCTGGTCAACGATACCCGCGTAGCCGACGTCGAGGACGACCGCACGCCGCGCGAATTCCTCATCTCTCCCTACATCCGCCCCGGACGCAACGCCGTGATGCTCGACCTGCGCCCCTCGAAGACTCCGCAGTTGCAGGCCGACGCGCCGGCGCCGCGGCTGGCCTACGCCAACAGCTACCTCGTCTTCCAGCACCGGCTCCACATCGACGACTATTCGGTGGCGCTCGTTCCCGACTCGACGCGCAAATACGGCGTGCTGAAACTCGACATCGTGGTCGAGAACTCCTACAACGGCGAAGAGCCGATCACCGCCGGCTACGACATCTACGATCCGAAGGGCAAGCTGCTCGACTACGGTTCGCGCGAGATCATGGTGGAGGGCCGCTCGCGCGACACGGTGCACATCGAGCGGCTCATCTACCACGCCTACGCCAATCAGTGGGACGACAAGCGGCAGCCGCTCTACAAAGTGACACTCTACACCAAGCGCAACAGCATGTTGTGGGAGTATATCCCCCTCTACGTCGGCTTCGGAGAGAGCGAATACCGCGACGGCCGCTTCTACCGTTTCGACAAGGAACTTTCGCTGCGGCCCCAACGCTACAACGCCGCAGCCGACGAGAAGACGACCGCCGCCGAGATGAAGGCGCTCAAAGCCCGGGGCATCAACACCCTGCTGCCCGATTATCCGCAGCCCTACTGGTTCTACACGCTGGCCGACCGCACGGGGTTCTACGTGGTCGACTGCGCGGCGATCTACGCCCCCGACGCGCGCGACGACCGCTCGGTAGGCGGCACTCCGTCGAACGACCCGCGTCTGACAGACGAGTATCTCGGCCGCGTGAAGGCGATGTACCACCGTTCGCGCAACCACACCTCGATCATCGGCTTCGCGCTGGGACGCGATTCGGGCAACGGATACAATATGTATAAGGCCTACCAGTGGCTCAAATCGGTCGAACCGTCGAAACCCGTCTTCTACGTCGGCGCCGATGGGGAGTGGAACAGCGACGCCATTCCGTTCCGAGTGCAATGAACATCGAACTGCTGGTCGTCGGAAAAACCGACTCGAAGGAGGTCGAAGCGCTCGTGGAACTCTACGTGCGCCGCGTGAACCGCTATTGCCGGTTCGTCGTCACGGCGCTGCCCGACGTGCGCAACACGCGCTCGCTCACGCAGAACCAGCAGCGCACGGCCGAGGGCGAAGCGATCCTGCGGCAGCTGGCCGCCGGCGACCATGTCGTCCTGCTCGACGAGCGCGGCGACGAGATGCGTTCGGTGGAGTTCGCATACTGGCTCCAAAAACGGATACTGGGCGGCGTGCGGCGGCTCGTGCTGGTCATCGGCGGACCCTACGGCTTCTCGGATGCGGTCTACGCCCGCGCCGACGGCCGGCTGTCGCTTTCGCGCATGACCTTCTCGCACCAGATCGTGCGGGCGATCTTCGCCGAGCAGATCTACCGCGCCTTCGCGATCCTCAACCACGAACCCTATCACCACGAATAACCCATGCAGCCCCACCGTCCCGCCATCGCCGTCGTCACCCCCTCGATCCTCACGGGTCTGGGGCTGGAAAGCATCCTGCGCCGCATCATCCCGATGGCCGAGGTGGAGGTCTACGACCGTTTCGAGCGTTTCGCAGCCGACCGCCCCGACCGCTTTTTCCACTACTTCGTCGCCTCGCAGACCTTCGTCGAACACAACGCCTTCTTCCTCGAACGGCGGCACAAGAGCATCCTGCTGACCGACGGCGCGCCGCAGTCCACGCTGCGCGAACTGCATTGCCTCGACATCGCCCAGAGCGAGGAGGGGCTCGTGCGCGACATCCTGCGGCTGCACCAGCACGCCCACCGCGAGGGCTATCCCGACGGGACGGCCGCCGCATATCCGGCCACGCACCCGACGCATCCCTCCGCACGACCTGCCTGCGATCCGCACGGCCGCACGACGGACGAGACGGTGCAGCCATCCCTCACGCAGCGCGAAATCGACGTATTGCGGCTCGTCGTGGCGGGGCTGCTCAACAAGCAGATCGCCCAACGGCTCGACGTCGCCCTGACGACGGTCATCTCCCACCGCCGCAACCTCGTCCGCAAGCTCGGCATCCGCTCCGTGGCCGGACTGACGATCTACGCCGTGACCAAAGGGTACGTCGACGCCGAGCAACTGGGAGAACAGTAAAAGGGCACGTCCGACCACCGCTATCGCCGGCATCCGAACGGCTCCGCGAGCTGCGCGAGCCGCAGCCTCCGCCGCCGGAGGCCTACCACGGCTCCCCTCCGCAGGTTGTGCGGCACGCCTCCACCTCCGCCGTCTTTTTCTTCTCCTTACAAATGAGGATTGCGGGAACGGAAATAATGTCGTTACTTTGCCGTGAAATTCAATGCGATGATTCCGACACCGTTCCGCCGCCGTTTCTGCGTATGCCTCCTGCTTTGCGCCGCCGCGCTATGCGCACACGCCGAGCCGCGTCGCACCGTGCGCACGCACGACGAAGCACCGGAGGCGATCGACACGGCCGTAGTGATGGACAACGTGCAGGTGACGGCGATCAAACAGGGACTTACGCTGCGCAACCGCCCCGTCGCGGCCTCGGTCGTGGGACGCGAGACGATCGAGCGGCGCGGCGTCACCGCCATCAAGGAGCTCTCGCAGCTCGTTCCCAATTTCCACATCCCCGACTACGGTTCGCGCATGACCTCGTCGGTCTACGTGCGCGGCTTGGGTGCACGCATCGACCAGCCGGTCATGGGCCTCAACGTGGACAACGTCCCCTACCTCTCGAAAGACGACTACGACTTCGACCTGGCGGACATCGAACGCATCGAGGTGCTGCGCGGCCCGCAGAGCACGCTCTACGGCCGCAACACCATGGGCGGCGTGATGAACATCTACACCCTCTCGCCGCTCGCCTACCAGGGGACGCGGCTGGGTGCGGAGTATGCCTCGGGCAACACGCTGCGGCTGCGCGCCTCGACCTACCACCGCCCCTCACCCCGCACGGGTGTCTCGCTGGCGGCGCGGTTCATGCACGGCGACGGCTTTTTCACCAACGAATACACGGGACGCACCTGCGACTGGGAGCGTTCGGGCGGGGCACGGATGCGGCTTCAATTCCGCCCCGACGAGCGGTGGAGCATCGACAACACCCTCGCGTTCGGGATGCTTCGGCAGGGAGGCTACCCCTATGCCTCGGCCGCGACGGGGCGCATCGCCTACAACGACCCCTGCGGCTACCGCCGCACGACGCTCAACGACGGCCTGACGATACGCTACGCCGCCGACGGGTGGGAGATCGCCTCGATCACCAGCTACCAGTACAGCGACGACCGCATGACGCTCGACCAGGATTTCCTGCCCGAATCCTATTTCACGCTCACGCAGGCCAAACAGGATCACGGGCTGACCGAGGACATCGTCGTCCGTTCGCGCGGCGAGGGGCGCTACGGCTGGCTGGTGGGCGCCTTCGGCTTCTACCGCCACCGCTCGATGCAGGCGCCCGTACTCTTCAAGGAGGACGGATTGGAGCGTCTGATCGCCGACAAGGCCGAGCAGTACACCGGCCTCCGGCCGCATTTCGCCTCCGACCGCATGGCGCTCGACAGCGATTTCCGCAACCCCGCGTGGGGGGCGGCGCTTTATCACGAGTCGCAGTTGCGGCTGGGACGCTTCGACCTCTCGGCGGGGTTGCGCATCGACTACGAGCGCACACGTTTGCGCTATCTCAGTTCGACCGACATCGACTGCACGTTCGGCGACGGACGCATCACGCCCTTCACCGAACGGGGCACGCTGCACAAGTCGTTCGTGCAGCTGCTGCCCAAAGCGGCGGCCGTCTACCGCATCGACGACGGCAATTCGCTCTACGCATCGGTCGCCAAGGGTTACAAGGCGGGCGGATTCAACACCCAGATGTTTTCCGAAGTGTTGCAGAACAGCGTCATGGAACGCATGGGCGTCTACTGGGACCGTCACTACGACATCGACCGCGTGGTGGCCTACAAACCCGAAAAGAGCTGGAACTTCGAGGTCGGCAGCCACTTCGCGTTCGCAGACGGCCGCATCCGCGGCGAGGCGACGCTCTTCTACATCCTCTGCCGCGACCAGCAGCTCACCGTCTTTCCCGAAGGGCAGACCACCGGACGCATGATGACCAACGCCGGCCGCACCCGCAGCCGCGGCGGAGAGCTCTCGGTGCAGGCGCTCGTCGCACGCCGGCTCGACCTGCGGCTGAGCTACGGCTTCACCCACGCCACCTTCGCCGAATTCCGCAGCGGAAACGCCGACTACGCAGGCAAGCGGATTCCCTACGCACCGCGCCATACGGCGGCTGCCGTGGCGGAGTACACGGTTTCCGTCGGCCGCAGCTGGCTCGACGGAATCGTCCTGAGCGTCGACGGCCGGGGCGTCGGGCCGATCGAATGGAACGAAGCCAACTCGCTGCGGCAGAAATTCTATGCGCTGGCAGGCTGCGCGATCCGGTTCGAACAACGGCACGGCTCGCTGAGCCTCTGGTGCCGCAACCTCACGCAGACACGCTACGACGTCTTCTATTTCGAGTCGATCGGCAACGCCTTCCTGCAACGCGGCCGGCCGCGCGAATGGGGCGTCACACTGACAATCAATTTACAACATAACGAACGATGAAAAAATTTCTCCTTCTGGCCCTCGCGGCCTTCGCACTGGCCGCCTGCAACGACGACGACACCCCCGACGAGTTCGTACAGGGCGACAACACGATCGCCGTCTTCGAAAACGACCGGCTCGTTTTCTACGACTACGACGTCTTCTGGGAATACTCCGAGCCCTACACCGACCCCTATGGCGTGACGTGCATCGACCTCTACATGAACAAGACGCGCTTCGTCCAGAACATGCCGGCGCTCGACATGGAGGTGCCGGGAATCCCTATTCACCCGACTCCCGCCGGATTCGAATTCGATCTGCGACAGGCGGTCCCCTATTATCGCGGAGAACCGATGCCGCGCTACACGCTCTACGACCTCGAAGGCGAACTGAACGGCACGCTTCTCGAAGTGGAGTTCTCCTGCATCGGCTACGACGTCGAATATCTGGGACGGTTCTGAACGCACGCCGCTCGCCGTCAAAGAGCGCCGCGACACTCCGGGCCGGAAAGGGGAATCGGGATGCGGCGCATTTTTTTGTCCGGTGCCAGACGAAACGCCGCCGCACGAACCATTTCGTTAAGCCGAGTGCAATCGAGTTCACTCGAATTGCCGAGGCGAGAAATGGAGCATGAAAATGAACGTTTTCGTTAAGCCAGATGAGCAGAGCCGCGCTCGCGCGGGCTATGTCATGGCGAGAAAACGACTGTTGAAAACAAACGAACGTTTTCGTTAAGCCGAGCGCAGAGCCGAACTTGTTCAGGCTATGCCGAGGCGAGAAAACGAAGAGAGAAAATCAACGTTTCTATTCCGCGATTACCGACTGTACGGATACTCCGCCTCGGCAAAATGCAACCGAAATTTGCTCTTGCCCTCGCTTATTCGTACTTTGGCTGCGCTGAAGATACTCCCGCTCGGCAATGCTCAAATAAATTTGACATTGCCCTCGCTTATTCGTATCTTTGCACCCAAATAATCAGAAACCATCACGATCATGAAAACCGAATACAAACCCTATGTCGACGCGCTGATCGAACTGGCCATCCGCGAGGATATCGGCGACGGCGACCACACTTCGCTCTGCTGCATTCCCGCCGACGAGCGGGGGCGTATGCGCCTGCTGTGCAAGCAGGAGGGCATCATCGCCGGCATCGAGATCGCACGGCTCGTTCTCGAACGGCTCGACCCCACCGTCGAATTCGACCAGCGGATCGCCGACGGCACGCGCGTGCGTCCGGGCGACGTAGCCTTCTACGTGTCCGGGGCCCTGCGCTCACTGTTGCAGGCCGAACGCATCCTGCTCAACATCATGCAGCGCATGAGCGGCGTAGCCACGCAGACGGCAGTCTACGTGGCGCGGCTCGAAGGGCTGCACACCAAGGTGCTCGACACCCGCAAGACGACGCCCGGCATGCGCGTACTGGACAAAATGGCCGTCAAACTGGGCGGCGGCGAGAACCACCGCATGGGCCTCTTCGACATGATCTTGCTCAAAGACAACCACATCGACTTCGCCGGCGGCATCGTCCCCGCGATCCGCGGCGCGAAGCAATACCTGCGCGAGCGCGACAAGAACATCCCGATCGAGTGCGAAGTCCGCACGCTCGAAGATATCGACCTCGTCTTCGAGGCAGGCGGCGTCGACCGCATCATGTTCGACAATTTCTCGCCCGAGATGACGCGCAAGGCGGTCGAAAAGGTCGCCGGACGCTGCGAAACCGAGTCGAGCGGCGGCATCACGCTCGATACGCTGCGCACCTACGCCGAGACGGGCGTGGACTTCATCTCTGTGGGCGCGCTCACGCACCAGATCCGTTCGCTCGACATGTCGCTCAAAGCCTGCGAGTAGCAGGCCGCAGGCAGTGACCGCCCGCCGGTGCAGGAGCCGGCAGGCGTGCGAACACCCCGATCGAGAGAGATCATGAAACGGCTGCTGAAAAGCCATATCGCCCTGCTGGCGTGGCGGCTGGCGCTGCTCTATGCGGTGCTGGCGATTTGTCGTGCGATCTTCTGGCGCTACAACTATGCGGGCATCGGCCCCCTCGCGGACGCCGAACTGCCGGCACTCGCAAGGGGTGCACTGCTGTTCGACACCGTGTCGGTGCTCTACGCCAACGCCCTGCTCATCGTGCTCTCGCTCATCCCGCTCCATCTGCGCGAACGGCGCTGGTGGCAGCGGATGCTCTACTTCTATTACGTCGTCGTCAACGCCCTGCTGGTCGTGGCGGTCAACCTCGGCGATGCGGTCTATTTCCGTTATACGCAGAAACGCTTCACGGCCGAAGAGATCTTCTTCGCCGACAACGACAATTCACTGCAACTCGTCGGCAAATTCATGGCCGAGAACATCCCCCTGCTGCTCGCAGGGATCGGCCTGATCGCTCTGCTGGCGCTGGCCGGCGGCCGCAAGGCGCGCCCCGAACCGCTCTGCCGTCGTCCGCTCTGCTACTATGGCGGCGGTACGGTTCTGCTCGTCGTCGCCGCCCTGCTCTCCGTAGCGGGAATGCGGGGGGGGGTCACGCGCATGACGCGCCCCGTCACGCTCTCCAACGCCACGCTCTACGCCTCCGACAACGCCCGCGCCAACCTGATCCTCTCGAACCCCTTCTGCATCCTGCGCACCGTGGGGTCGGGCGGAAAGATCAGCTACGAACGCTACTTCGCACCGGAAGAACTGGACGGTATCTACACGCCCGTCCACCGTCCCGACTCGGTCGGCGCGGCACCGCTCGAAGGACGCAACGTAGTGGTCTTCGTCATGGAGAGCATGTCGGCCGAACACTCGGCCCACCTCCATCCCGAACTCTACGCCGACCGGCAGGTCAAGGGCTACACGCCGTTTCTGGATTCGCTCATGCAGGCGGGCTACTGTTTCGAACGCATGTACGCCAACGGCACCCGTTCGATTCAGGCGCTGCCCGCCGTACTGGGATCGATCCCCTCGTTCAAGACCCCCTTCGTGCTGATGCCGCAGGCGCTCGCACCGACGCGGCAGCTACCGCGCATCCTGCGCGACAAGGGCTACGCCACCGCCTTCTTCTGCGGCTCGGCGACCGGCTCGATGGGTTTCGGTGCCTATGCACGTTCGGCAGGCATCGAACGCCTGTACAGCCGCGAGGATTACGAGGCCAGGCACGGCCGAGACGATTTCGACGGCTACTGGGGCATCTGGGACGAACCCTTCCTGCAATACGCCGGCGAGGAGATGAGCGCATTGCCCGAACCCTTCTTCGCCGCGCTGTTCACCCTCTCGTCGCACCACCCCTTCGTCGTTCCCGACGCCTACCGCGACCTGCTGCCCGAAGGGCTTACGCGCAACCACAAGTGCGTGGCCTACACCGACAACGCCTTCCGCCGCTTTTTCGCTCGTTACGCCGGCGAGGAGTGGTTCCGTCGCACGGTTTTTGTATTCGTGGCCGATCATGTATCGAGTGAAAAATTCGCGGACGCCACGCGCGTCTTCCCCGGCGACCACCACATCATCGGCCTGCTGTACACCCCCGACGGCGCACTGCGCGGCCGCTGCGACGAGGCCGTCTCGCAAATCGACCTCATGCCCACGCTGCTCGGACTCATGGGCAACCGAGAGCCTTACTTCGCTTTCGGGCGCGACCTCTTCGGCGAACAGACCCCCGAAGGGGGCTTCGCCCTCGCCTACGACAGCGGATTCGAGGCCGTCGGCGGCGACCGCCTGCTCTTCTTCGACGAGCGGCGCACGACCGGCTCCTACCGCACGGACGACCTGCGCCGCGAACACGATCTGGGAAACGATCCCGAAGCGGCAGCGCTGGAAAGACGCGTCAAAGCCTTCGTCCAGCAATATTACCGTCACCTCGAACAAAAAGATTTCACCGTCGAATAATCCTATGGAATTCCGACCCGTGCGGCTCGAAGACAAGGCCGCCATCGAACGCTTCACCCGTCCTTCGGGCATCTGCAACTGCGATCTGGCCTTCGCCAACATGTACTGCTGGGAAGGCACCTACCGCAGCGCATGGTGCGTCGAGGAGGGTTTTCTGCTGATCCGCTTCTACATCGACGGCAGCCATCACATCGGCTACATGCAACCGCTGGGCGAGGGCGATTTCACGCACCTCATCCCCAGTCTCGAAGCCGACGCCCGCGCCGCGGGACAACCGCTGCGCATCTCGGGACTTACGCCCGAAGGGGCCGCAGCCGTGCGCCGCGCCCATCCCGAATTCGGCATCTGGCGCAACCGCGACTACGAGGATTACGTCTACCGCGCCGACGACCTGCGCAACCTCACGGGACGGCGCTACCAGCCCAAACGCAACCATATCAACCGGTTCGAAGCGGCCTACGACTACCGTTACGAGGAACTGACGCCTGCACTCGCCCCCGAATGCATGCGCCTCGAACGCGAATGGCGCGCCGGCCATGACAGCCATGCGGCCGAACTGACGGCCGAACAGCGCGCCATGCAACGGGCATTCGACCACTTCGGGGAGCTGGAACTGCGCGGAGGCGCGCTCTTCGTCGGGGAGAAGCTCGTGGCCTTCACGATCGGATCGGCCATCAACGACGAAGCCTTCTGCATCCACGTCGAGAAGGCCGACACCCGCTACGACGGCGCCTTCACGATGATAAACCGTCTCTTCGCGCAACACCTGCCGCCGCACTACACCCTCATCGACCGCGAGGAGGACCTGGGACTGGAAGGGCTGCGGCAGTCGAAACTCTCCTACCACCCCCTTTTCCTGCAACCGAAACTCACGGCGCAGCGGCTCACCGAGGAGCAGTTGCAGCTCCGCGCGTTGTGGCTCGCCTGCTTCCCCGAAGACACGCAGGACGATGTCGAACAGTTTCTGCTGAGCCGCTACGACGAACGGCGATGCCTCGTCGCACGACGCGACGGGCGGATCGCGGCGATGCTCCACATCGTGCCGTTCCGCGATACGGCCTACATCTACGCCGTGGCGACGGCGCCCGACTGCCGGAGGCAGGGACTGGCCGGCGGACTGCTGCGCGAAGCGCTCGACCGCTGCCGCGCCGAAGGATTCCGCTACGCCGCGCTCATCCCCGGCAGCGAGGAGCTGCGACGCTGGTATGCCGGCTTCGGTTTCGCAGGAGACTACCCCGCGTGCTTCCGCACGCACGACGACTTCGACTTCGGCACAGGCGACCCTGCGCACGACCGCGCCATGGTGCTGCCGCTCACCGGCGAACCCTTCGCCGGCGAGACGCTCGACCTGAGCGATCTGCCGCAGGAATCATAGATCGAGCCGGAAACAATCCGTCTCGTAGCGCACGAACCCCATTCGTTCATAGAGCCGGTGGGCCGCCCTGCGCGCCGCATTCGAGGTGAGCATCACCCGTGCGACGCCCTCACGGCGCGCCAACGCCAGCGCTTCGCGTACCAGCGCCTCGCCGATGCCGCGACCGCGCGCCGCCGCATCCACCACCACGTCCTCGATCCACGCCTTGCGCCCCGAAGGGACGTCGTAAAGGGCCACGCTGAGCAACCCGACGATCCGGCCGTCCTCCGCTGCAGCGACCAGCTGACGGGTCGCAGGCGAGGCGACGATCCGTGCGACGGCCTCCCGGTCGGGTGCCGTCATTCGTTCCGACAGCTGCGGCAGCAGCCGCGCAAAGGCCTCCGCCAACAGGTCGGAGGGTTCGGTCGCTTCGTAAATCCGTATCATAAACTCGTTCGTTTTCCCCCGCAAGATACGAAAATCGGGCGGACTTTTCGGCAAGTCCGCCCGATCCGCTCCGCTCATGCGGGCTAAATTCCGAAAAGAAACACTTCGAGCATACAGACCCCGATGCCGGCCAGATAACCGACGAAGGCCATCAGCGAAATCTTCTTGAAATACCATACGAAGTTGATGTTTTCCAGGCCCATCGCCACCACGCCGGCCGCCGAGCCGATGATGAGCAGGCTGCCGCCCACGCCGGCGCAGTAGGCCAGCAGATGCCAGAAAACACCGTCCTGCACGAACATCGCGGCATAGGTCGGATCGGCGCTCGCCGCCACGGCCGCCGCATCGGGAATCGGATACATGCCCATCGACGCCGCCACGAGCGGCACGTTGTCGACCACCGACGAAAGGATGCCGATCAGCGTATTGATCGCGTAGACGTTGTGCAGGTGTTCGTTGAGTCCCGTGGCGAAACCCGACAGAATGCCCGCGCTTTCGAGCGCCGCCACGGCCATCAGGATACCGAGGAAGAAGAGGATCGTCGACATGTCGATGTGTTTGAGCACCTTCGCCACGCGGCATTTGATCGACTCCTCGATGTTGCGCTTGCGGCGGTACATCAGCTCGGTGAAGACCCACATGATGCCCAGCGCCGTGACCATTCCCATGTAGGGCGGCAGGTGCGTCACGCTCTTGAAGACCGGAACGGCCACCAGCAGGGCGCAGCCCAGGAAGAGGATCGCGCGGCTCTCGCCGTCGGAGATATAATCGGGCTGCGACGACCCTGCATCGGCCGGATCGGTTTCAGGAAGCGACCCTTTGAGCCAGCGCGAAGCGATGACCAGAGGGATGACGAGCGACACGAGGCAGGGCAGCAGGAGGCTCTCGATGAGTTTGGCCGACGAGACGTTGCCCTTCATCCAGAGCATGATCGTCGTCACGTCGCCGATGGGCGACCACGCGCCGCCGCTGTTGGCCGC